>Ga0208458_1000147_pt1 | contig 89069 bp, 70 predicted proteins | sample AD_UKC085_MetaG_FD_184432 | JGI IMG/M metagenome (GOLD analysis project Ga0208458, IMG submission 184432) | Active sludge microbial communities of municipal wastewater-treating anaerobic digesters from USA - AD_UKC085_MetaG (SPAdes) (version 2) | ecosystem: Engineered > Bioreactor > Anaerobic >... | reverse complement strand
TATCCGTCTTCCTGGTCGCCACCATGGCGGACCTGCTCTCATTATTAATCCAAGCTGGGTTGTGGAAAAAATTTCTGTCGACGGGTCCCGACCACACGGTCCCCTTGCCTTTGGATTGAGGGGTCCCTTGGGGGGTGGATCTGAAGGGTGCGTCGGCATCTTACGATATGTTGAGCGTAGTCTCCCAGATTGTGGCCGTTTCTCGTGTGCCGTGACCGTACGCGTAGGCCGTGACCGCGGCCACGCAATGCAGGTTCTTGTTTCCAGCAGTCGTAGGACCAAAAAAGGCTCGAGAAAAAACGAGGGGATGGCTCAGGATAGGCAGAGCACGGCCACGCAAAGCAGGTTCTTGTTTCCAGCAGTCGTAGGACCAAAAAAGGCTCGAGAAAAAACGAGGGGATGGCTCAGGATAGGCAGAGCAGCTAGCAAACATTCCAATTCGGCTTGGGGGATTTGGACACAAGCGGTTGTGGAATCGAGTCTGGAAGGCAGGGAAAATATGCATATAGACAGTCGTTTACACAGCAAAACTCGACTCATACTCGCGGCAGATCGAGAACGAGCGGGCGGTCGTGGTGCCCCAGCAGCCAATCGAGCGGTCGACCCGGACGAGCGAAGTCGGGTCGAGCGGTGCCAGCGGAAACATGCATCCCGCTCGTGAGAAGGTCATTGGACTCGCTTCCACCCGTGCCTCGGCTCCACGCCGCGTTTCCTTTCCAGCTCCTCGATCGTGTTCTGAAGCAGGCGCGCAACGTACTGCGGGTTGTGGATGCCCCCGCTGCCGTCGCGTGCGACGAGCACGAAGTTGTAGATGGCCTTACTCAGTAACGGATCCTCCGACGGCAACGGTATCGGCGGGCCGGTGCGCGAACGCAAGGGACGGCAATCTGCGCTCGCCAGCACCATGCGCTCGTCCACGATGGCGAACGTGGCCGCGACGACGCCGTTCGGGTCGCGGATCGCCATCTCGGAGAGCTGGCGCTCGATCTCCTCGCGGAGGAGTGAGAGCAATCCGTCGACCTCGTCGGCGATTCCTCCGACCTTGCCGTTGCCGTCGTAATCGCCGCGCGCGACCCGGTTGAGCCCTCCGCCCGGACCGTGGCAGCGAACGCAAGAGGGGGGGAGGGGGGCTTCGCGCTCTTCGGCGAAGGACATCTTCCGTGCGCAGCTCACCGGTTCCTGGATGCCTGGGTTGGCGATGAGACGAAACGTGTGTCCACGTCCTTCGTCGTGGCGTGAGTCGCGGTCGTAGTGGCAGCCGACGCAGCTATCGGGGACCCCCATGTGCGGGTACTCGGGGGAGCGGGCGAAAGACTTGGGCAAGGCGAGGAACCTGCCCCCGCGTCCGGTCAGCACCTGAAGTTGCGGCGCGTGAGGCGCGGCATCGGGGTCCGGTGGGGGCGGCGGCTCGGAGGAGCCGTGGCCGTGCCCGGCACGCGTGTCTCCGCCCGGGATGAAGGGTCTCAGCAGGGGACCATGTACCACGTTTGCCTCGCCGTTGTGGCACGACACGCAGAGGGCGCCCTGGCCCGCATCGAACGTGGTCCCCGGCACCTCGAGGAACCCGCAGAGCCGGAGCTGCTTGTTACAGGGCGTGCCATGGGGGTCATGGCACACGGGGCAGCCGATACCGCGCGGGTGTGTCTCAAGCTCGCGGTTGGGCTTGGACCGCGAGTGATACCCACGCACGGAAGCGAGGTATTCGCTCGCCACGTGGCATTGTGCACACACCTCGTTGGCCCCGCGCCCGCGTACGCTCTCATGAGACACGGACATCCGGTTGCGCCGCGCTTGGCCGTAGATGGCATATTGGGGAGGCAGGTCGTGGCATTGCCCGCAGACGTCGTCCCCATATCCCACGTAGAACCAACCGGCACCATGGCAGTTTTCGCACTGCACGTTGGCGCGCTCGCGCACCGATTCGGGCACGTCGCGCCAGGCGGCCTCCGACGGGTGGTCGGGGAACTTCCAGCCCGTCTTTGCCACCCGCTCATCGAATCCGTCGTTGTTCGCGCCCACTTGGTCCCCGACCGTGTGGCACGACGCGCAGTGTCTCTCGTAAGGGCCGCGAGATCGGTTGAGCCGGCCCTGGATGCCGCGGGTGAAGACGGAACCATGGCGGGTTTGCTGCCAACGGGCGTACTCGTTGGGGTGGCACTCCGCTCTGCCGCAGTCCTTGCTCCCGAGCCAGGTGCCCGACCGCAGGTCCCAGCCCTCCAAGTCCGGGTGTCGCACATTGTACCAGCGAGGCGTGTCCGCGAGCACACGCGCGAGATAGGGCGCGGGAGAAGGCAAGATCCGCAGACCGGAGCGCGACAGCGCTTCCTGCTCTTCTGGTCGGAGGATTGCCACGTAGGCGTCGATTCCCACGGGGGCGCGGGGCCAGGCCGCTGACGGGAACGCGGGCGTGATCTCGACCGAGGTCTCGAGCGTGGTGAAGCCCGATGCGGCCTCGACCCGAAAGACCATCCGACCAGCCGCTCGCGCCGTGATGGGGACGACCCGTCCCGAGTAGTCACCCACGTCTTTCGGCGGCGGGGGAGGGGGTGTCGTCAGCTCCAGCGTTGGGCCCGAGACAACTAGCTTCTGTGGGTCAGATCCCCACACCTGCGTCCATCGGAACGTCCAGTCATGGGGGTTGGATGCGCCGTCGACGCGCGCCGTGAGCTTGATGGGTCGAGCGAACCCGACCTGGTCCATCGGGCCCTCGACCACGAGTCGCGCCGCGCTCTCGGCCGATACCAAGGGCACCTGCTCCGTGCTTTTCTTGCGAGCGCACGAGGTCGGGGCCATCGCCGCCAACAGCAACAAAAAGCACAGCGCCGCCGTCGCGCCGCAGCCCTTCCCCTTCGAAGTCATGGCGAGCCCCCCTGGCCTGCGATTCGGCCATGAAGCCCCGCGAGGAAGGGGCGAGCGAGCACCTTGCCCCACGGTGCCATCGCAGTCCCCTCGCGGCCTTCCTCCGCGACCTTGGCGAACTCCTCGGGAGCAAGCCGCGCTGCCATCTCGACCATGTCAGGCGGCTGTGTCGCGAGCACGACCACCTTGGGATCCCGCGCAGGGCCGTGGCATGGGCCGCAGACTTCCGCGAGCACTCTTTCCGGAGCGGATGGGAGCAACGTTCGTTGCAGCGACAGGTAAGCGAGCACGGCGCCGAGCGCGGTGGGGGGTAGGTCGAAGACTGGCATGTACGAGCCCGGGGCAAACGCTTCGGGATGCTCGAGTGCCGTGCGAAGCCGTTCCGCCGTGGCGTACCAGCCGACGCGCCGTAAGTCGGGCACACCCACGCCATCGTCATCGAGGCGGTGACAACCGATGCACCCCACGGCATGCATCCACAAGGCACCGGACGCGGCGGTGGGCTCAAGGGGCAGGTTTTCCGGGAAGTGGTCGATGGGGCGGGGGATGGTCGTGGCGGCCAACAACGCTTCGGCCGGGCTGGTGCCCAGCTCGTGCTCGGGACCTATCTGCGCCATCAGAAAAAGCTCGAGTCGCTCGGCATCCGCGTCGGGGACCGCCAACGGGGGCATGGGTGAAGCCACGGTGCCGCGCTGGGGGAATCGCAGCCTCGAGCGGAGGAACGCCGCGGTACGACGTCGACCCACACGGCCCAGAGCCGGGCCGGCTTCACCGAAGGCGGCGACTCCCTCCAAAGCGTGGCAGGAGCGGCAGCCCTGCTTGATGAACACCTCGAGGCCGCGAGCGATATCCGGGACTCTCTGCGGGTCGTAGCGGAGCACGCCGGTGCTTCGGTCCACGTGGCAGGTGGCACAGCCCGCCTCGATGGTCCGGACGCCGTGTTCGGTGAGACCGCCGGAGAGCATCGCGCGTGGCGTTGGTGTACGCGAGGCGTGGGCGTCGGCTTGCGTGAGGCCGAGGGGCTCCCCACGGTGGCACGCCGTGCAGCCCTGCTCAGCGGGTCCGAGCGCGCAGGACGTGTGGGGGTGACGCTGGAACGGGGCTTCGAAGGCAGCAGGCAACGCCATGCCAAGGTGGCATGTGACGCAGCGGTCCTCACTGCCGCCGCCGGGCGCGCGAAGCGACCGAACGCCGACGGAGACGGGAGGCCAACCAGCGTCGACCAAGCGATCAGAATAGGCGAGCTGGACGCTCTGCCACGCGGCTGGGTGTGTTTTCTCGTACGCGAGCGCGACGACCAGCGTCCCGGCGAGCCCCAAGACGGCTCCCAGCCACGGTTTGGCTTTCACGGCCCCACCTGCGGGGAAGCCGCGCCGGCACCGATGGGCATCGCGCTCAGGAGCAGCAGGACCGCCAAGACTGCGACCCAGGCGTGACGTAAGCGCATACGCATCGGGGGCGTAGCAGCCCAGGGCAGGGCAACGGCCAGAGCCACCAGGGCTGCGGTCACGATACGGGCGAGCGTGAGGCTGCGCTCGGCGAGGAACTGGAGCCAGCGGAGGTACCACTCCGCTGCGGAGCTGGTCGAAGGGGTGAATCCATCGAAAGGGAGCCCAAGCGAAGGGCGCAGCGCGAACGCGGCGGCGGCGACCACCGGCAAGACAGAGAGCGTCAGCAGAGGAAGGCGCTCGCGTGCGAAGCTGCCGCCCCTGACCACGGCGCGCCACGGGAGATGCGAGGCCACGCACGCGACCAATGTCGCGGCGCTCAACAGGTGAAGGAACCAGACCGCGGGGAGCACAGCGGGCTGTGGGGCCTCGGAGGCCACTGGTGCGAAGCCGAAGAACGACAGGGCGATGGAAAGAGAAACAGCGCCATGAACGTCCCACGGGAGCACGCGGCCGAGGAAGGCGAGCAACCCGAGCAGGGCGAAGGCCAGGAGCCCGGTTGCCCACGCGAGGCGGCGCGCATCCCGACTGCGGTCCTTCCAGAGCAGGAACGCAAAGTGCGGGAGGGCGAACAAAATGGCCAGGTGAGCCGCGATACGGTGCATCCCACGAGCCCAGAGGGCGTAAGGCCGCGCGAACGCCAGCTCCCTCACCGAGACGTAGGCCTGGTCGTGCGTCGGGACGTAGAAGCATGCAAGCAAGAACCCGGAGGCCACGGCGAGTAGCAGAAGCAACACCGCGATCCAACCCAGGAGCTTCGACGCAGGCAGAAACTGTCGAGCGGTACGTTCGGCAGAGAGCCAAGGGAGCAACACCGCAATCCAGCCCAGGAGCTTCGACGCTGACAAGGCTCACACCTGAACAAGGCGTCGTTCCGCGAGAGGACGCGACGGATAGAAAAACAGCTTGCGGTCGGGAGTGACGCCTCCCTCGAACCAAGGCAAAGGAGCGGGCGGCGGGCCGGCGATAACGGCACCGTCTTGCGAAAATAGCCCTCCATGGCAGGGGCAGACAAGCTCGTGCCCCCTGAGGCGCAGGGCGCAGCCCAGGTGGGTGCATCGCGTCGACAAAACCCCGAATCCCCCGTCGGTTCGTACCACGGCGACCTGGTGAGCGGGAAACAGACGGAGGCCGGTTCGCGGGAGGAGCGAGAGGTCACCGAGGAGCACAGGGACGAGCGCGCGCTCCAGCGGACGAAGGGACAGCGCGCCGAGCCCGAGGCAGCTACCGCAGGCAGTCCACGCGAGGGCCTGGACGAACGGGCGTCGGTTCATGTCACTCCTTGGCATTGCCCCCCGTGGGCGGGGAGCTGAGAATTACGGGCAGGGATAGTAATGGTCCTGGATGCAATAGCCAAGATCGCAAACCTGGCCGGCGGGGCAATCGGAGTGGTGGTAGCATTGTCCGCCGTACCAGTGCCCGGCGCACTCCCCGAAATCGCACATTCCATTCGCTCCGCATTGGGAGTGCGAGGTGATTTGGGCGACGTTGCAGGAGCCGTCGACGAGACATGGACCCCAAGTGCCGTCCGCCTGGCACTTGCGGTGAACACCGCAGTAGCAGTCGCAGGATTGATAGGCTCCTGGTGGGCAGGGCTCGCCGTAACCGTCGCATACGTTACCTTCGTCGATTCGACCGTCCCCGTTGTTGTCGATACCATCGCAGCACTCCTCCCCGGGAGGGCAGAAGCCGGGGCAATCCGGGTCCAGGCTGTCGATCAGCCCATCGCCGTCGTTGTCTATCCCATCGGAGCAGTTCTCCTGACAGGGCGGGCAGTCCGGGTCCAGGCAGTCCACTAACCCATCGCCGTCGTTATCGACACCATCGGCACAGTTGTTCTCGGTGCAAGGCGGGCAGTCCGGGTCCAGGCAGTCCACCAAGCCGTCGCAGTCGTCGTCGACCCCGTTCGAGCAGTCCTCCGGCGTGGGCCTTTTGCCCGGAGGACACTGAGTGTCAGAGCCATTGTCGGACGTACCGTCGCAGTCGTTGTCGATGCCGTCGCTGATGTCCTCGCTTGGCAACACGGACCCGGTGCAAGCGCCCCACTTGCCGGAGTCTTCGCATACCTGCACGCCGTCTTTGCATGCGCCTACCCCGCGGGTATTCGGCGGGCCCGGGTAGCAGGGCTGGGAATTGCCTGGCGTGCATGAACAGATTTCGTCCACCTGCCCATCCTGGTTGTTGTCGAGCTGATCGCAAATTTCTTCGCTCACCGGCCAATCGGAGCTACCGGAGTCGGCGCCCGTGCCACCTGTTCCGGGGAAGGGCTGGGAGCCCGCGGTTCCTGCCGTACCCGCGGTGCCCGTGGTGCCGCCCTTGCCGCCGGAGCCAGCTCCCGTGCTACCGCCAGAGCCCGCGAGCTTGGAATCTTCGCTGTTTGAGTTCCCGCAGCCTCCCATCGCAAAAAACGCGAGAAGGGCCGCGATAGGGACGGCAACAGAGAACGCACGATTCAGCATCGAAACCTCCTCTGTCTCAACATGCAAGAAGCGTGCGCTCAGGACTGCCGCGACAACCATCAGAAATCCCGCGACTCCGACGGTCCACGCAAGGTCGCCGTTGCGCAAACTGTGCTCTCGGCGTTCCAATTCTGTGAAGTGTTCATGCGCAGTGCACACAGCCACCCGGTGGGACGTCATCCCCATTGGGATTTGGCTTGTACGGATAGTTCCTTGCCCATTCTTTCGAAAAAAGCTTGTAATTTTTCTTCACTATATGTCTGCGCAGCGCTTTTCACCAGCTTTGCAAACTCGGTGGGATGGGAAGTTTTGTCCTGACAAGATTTTCCTAACTGCTCGAAACTATTAGCAAATTGTACACACTGGGCGGGAACGTCGATGGATAGTTTACCGACGGGGTAGGTGGTTTCCGTTTTTATCATATTGGCGATGCTTTTTGAGAACGCTTTCAATCCAGACTCCAGGCCCGTCAGCAAGCCAATGATTTCTTGGCACGCTTTCATTCCTTCGGAAAAACGCCGGTGGTGGTGATTGAGTTCCGCCAGTTCCGGAATGCTACCCTCCAGGTCCGGCCGATCGGGCTGCAAACGCTGTGCGCAGATATGACAAAAACGATTCGACGCCGCATTGCCGGACTTGCAGCGGGGGCAGACAACGTCGTTGCCTTGGGGGGGAGGCGACGGATACTTCTCAAACAATACACGTTCGAGGGTGGTGCGCTCTACCAGGGAAGCTCGCGTGACATTCAACAGGTCAATCTTGGATTGCAGAGTAGAAGCTTTCGTCGTCGTCTCTCGCCATTTACGCAATAACTCGTCCTGTTTGACGTTGAACTCCTTTTCTCTTTGGACCCATTGTGCTCGGATGGATTCGATGCGCGCGGCGACGTCTTCATGCTCTTGGTCCAGCCGTCGACGTTCCGCCTGGAGGCTTCGCATCTGGAAAATATTGAAAAGAAAGCCAAAACCGCTTCCTAATTCACGGATTCGCGAGTTGTAGGAAGCGATTCCTTGCAGGAGTTTCTCGTTACGCGCCTTCAGTTCCTCTTCTTTTTGGTCGAGATCCACATGTTTTTTATGGACGCCATTTTCCAATTCATGGCTTTTCCGCCGTATGTTTTCCGCTGTCTGCATGAGGGAGGCATGTTTCGTTTGAAGGTTTTTCAACTGCTTGTCCATCTCGGCCTGCGCGCGCTCGTGCTCCCTGTCGAGGGCCTCATCAAGCCGAAAGGGAAGGGAGCCTCGGCGACGATTGAACTCGACAACGAGTTGGGCGAGTTCGTGTTCCCGAACCTGGCTGACTTCTTGGAAAAACGTCTCGTAATGCGCTTGTAAGGCAAGCAATTGCGACTTGATATTTTGAACGACCTGCAAGCGGTTTTGGATGAATTGGTCGAATTCACGAAGGTTACCCATGGCTCATTTCCCCTGGTCACAAACGGGACGAGGCACCCCAAAACTACCGCCTTCGATGCGCTCTTGTTTCCAGCGCTGCCAATCGCTGGGATCCGAAGCGTTTGGTTGTGGAATCTCGGAGAAGTTGCCAACAGCATCCCAATAAAGTGGGCAAGCTCCCGCGCATACATCGACATCCGGACAAGTGCGACATGCCGGCGGTATGTATCGTCGGTCGCGCCAGTAGCGAGCTTGGGGACTGTCATAGATCTCTTCGAAGGGTCGGTGAAGCAAACTGCCGATCCCCTCCTGAAACGAGGAACACGGCAGCAGTTCGCCAGCGGGATTGACCGAGACGATGCCGCTCACGCACGCGCAAGATTTGGCTCCTTGTCCCAACAAGACGGGATTGACAACGCAATAGGGCAATGGAGAATACCATACGAACTTGACCTTGCGGCGATGGGCCTCTTCGATCAGCATGGGCAGTGTTTTCGCGATTTGCGCATAGGTGATGGGAGGCATCGAAGGGTCCAATCCGTTTCCCGTCCGAATAAGCATATTCATCGATAATGTGCTCAATCCGAGTTCTTCGGACACGAATGCAATGATATCTTGGGCTTGATCGATGTTGGTGGTGCATAAGGTGCTATTGGTATGAACATGGATTCCCAACTGGCGAAAGGCTCGAATTCCCGCCACCGTACGTGCGAAAGCGCCCTGGCGACCGACAATTCGATCGTGAAGTTCAGCGGTGGCCGCTTCGATGGACACTTGAGCCGAGGCCAGCCCATGGTCGACGAGGCAGCGGGCATAATCCTGTTTGGCCGCCCGAAGCCCGTTGGTGATGAGATTGATGCGTAATCCCAACTGGCTGCCATGGCGCACCAATTCGGGAAGGTCTTTGCGCAAGGTAGCTTCTCCCCCCGTGAAACTGAGCGTGGGAACATGGGCTTCGTGGTAAATACGGTCGATCACCCGTTTGACCTGCTCGGTGCTCATCAGCGGCCCGTGGTCGCGACGGGTCGGGCTTGCGGCATAGCAAAACGTGCAGCGATTCTGACATCGATACGTGAGCGCGATTTCCGCGAGTACGGGATAACGCAGCCGGGAGCGGTCAAAGGACACATATTTGACATTGGCTCGCGGTTGAAAGTCATCGCGCATCATGGAAGCGATGGTATCGAGCAAAGCGGCGGCATCGGAAGCGATCCGATCCACTTCGACGCCATAGCGGGAAGCAAGCTTTTGGACGACCCCGTGGGACGGGCCAGCTTTGGGGTCATAGAGCGCGGAAAGGATTTCCACCGCGGAATCGTTGATACCAAGGGTTTTTTCGGGCCGGATCATCAGCAGACGATCTTGTCGTCGCACGTGGATCGCCGTGCGGGTGGCGGCTACGAAACTGTCGATCCGAGCGAATGGAGCAGTATCCCGTGGGGTGGTATCCATCAGAAACTCCCTGCGCAGCTCGAGACACAGGCGCTATGGCAAGCGGAATGACAGGCGCAAGCATCGTGACAGGCGCTATGGCAAGCGGAATGACAGGCCGAATGGCATGCAGAGTGGCAAGCAGAGTGGCAAGCAGAGTGGCAAGCATCGTAACCGACCGCAACCGCCACACCTTTTTGGATACCGGGACGTGCACCCGCCTCGCCATCGAAGTTGAACAGATTCTCGATCCGGTCGATGGTGGCTTTCGCCCCCGATTCGATGGTATCCGCCACGCCTTCGGCAAAATCCTGGACCCGTTCCACACCACCCCATAGGGAAGATTGTTCCCGAGCAGCCCCAAGGGTCGTCAGGGGACGATCAGCAGGAACGCTGGTGGGAATGGCCCCAAACGTCGTGCCTAAGTCCTGAAAAAACGTGTCTTGAAGGTAGAGATCGGCATACCATGTATTGAAAAACTGCGGGCGAGAGGTGGGAGGAGCCGCGCGCAACTCATCCCAACGCTGTTGCGCGCGCTGCCGATAAGCCTCGACCGTCGCCGCGGTATCCGCACGCCATATTTTGGGCTGCACGGAAGCGGTCAGGCTCTTGAGGACCTCAAGCATTCCTTGCTGGGTCAAGGTTCCCCGCCCGGTCAATGACTTCAAAAAACACTTTTCCGGTTCCGTCGTCGCCCGAGACGCATCCACGACTTGCACCTGCAAGGGATTGCGGCTCAACACCTGGATGGCCCCTCGGGCTTGAAGATTGAGAACGAGCAAATTGATGGCTTTGATAGGACGGTCCATCACCACCGCCGCTTCCTCGGGAGCCAGCGTGGGCACATAGCCGTCCTTTCGAAAAGTAGATACCGTAATTTCAGGGGATTCATATACAGGCGCTTTTTTCTTGATGTATAATTCAATGATCGGATGAAGCCGAAGAAGAGCAACCACCCCGCTGCCCAACCCCGCAATAATCGCCCACGTCAACCGAAAAGGCACCAGGACTGCCGTCCAGCCCAAAATCGTGCCTTTCGTGGGATGCGCAAACTTGAATTCGTTAGCAGGCAGAAATATTTTACGAAGTAGTGTGGTTTTAGCGATTTTATCGATGATCCACAACGGCAGGCCCAGAACCAAGAACTCGGCAAACAATGCAATTGGATTGAGAAAAAATGATAGTATCGCTAGAACGATGGCGCGAGCTGCGTAGTCCCCGAAAGAAATGGGTACGTCTCGCGGCGTGACCGGGGCTGACGTCGCGGGGGACCCGGTATCCGTTGGAATGGCGGGGATGGTGGCGTCAGGACGCGTATTGCTCGTCTTCGATAGGTTCGGCATCGAAGATTGCGGGATGTAGATCCGCACCATGTGGACCCCTTGCGCCGGGAGCGATTTTTTTTCGGTATATACCGTGAGCCGCCGCGAATCCTGATAATCGGAATACACGAAAGCGAAATGATCCTGCAAACGCTTGTTTTGATCGTCCGTGATCACCCCGAGCCCGTCGACCATGGCGGGCGTGATATCCTCCGGACGCTGTAGATTCCCTTCCAAAGGCAGAGGGAGCACCAGTTTGACGATAGATTTCTCGATAGGCATCGTCCAGCGCACGGGGTTGAACCAGACGGCAAGCAGATTTTTGCCATCGTTCGACACCGTGGGCTCGGCGAACCTTTTGTCACTTCGATAATGCAGTTCAAGCGTATAGGTGCCGCGCGGAACGGCGGAGTCGAAAGACGCTTTGTAGTAGCCGCCGCCATTGGGAGACATGGTTACAGCTATTGTATTATTTCCAGCATGGAGGATTCCGCGGGTAAAAGCGACGGGTTCATAGAATTGTCCAATGGACTTGATGGCCGAGCGCCCTTCGTTGTCCTGATAACGAAGCGAATAGATGACATCCATGGCGCCGCTGTCCTGAACGAAAGCCTGGGTATCCGCTTCGAGCAGGTCGACGGGACCTGCCCAACCTGGTGCAGCAAACGTGATCGCCGCCGCGGCAAAAGAGCTTCGGATCAGGAGTGATTTTGGATCCATCGTAACCTCGAGGACAGTTCCTGGGGACGGACGAGAGGATATCAGTGAGGAACCGTTATCTTCAATACCCTTGTGAGTTCCGTGCGGTCGACACGGTGCTCATTGGGACCTGGGTTCAGACGAGCGACGGAATCGCAAGGATTTTAGATTATCCCTGAAAAATCCGAAGCTTACGGTTTTCTATCGAAATCGAAGCGTCGTTTTTCATCGCTACAAGAAAAGGCTCGATGACTAATGAAACAGGTTAATCATAAGGCTACCGCAAGAGGGTGAATGGTAGGGGAAAGTGCCAATGTCCGGGGAGCGGCATCGGTGTCCGGCTTTTTGCGTCGGAGTCATGACGATCGCACCGACCCTCAGGCCGAGGGCGGAGCCACAAGCTAGAATACTTCAGTCCTTCAAGGATTCACAGCGATGACGACCTCATGGTTTGCATAATCGAAACGAATAACCGGAATTTTTCTACAAGAAATCCCGTGTCGCCCTTGCAGGATCCTGAAAGCCGTGGTTTCTTTGTCCGGTGAACATTGTCGACGATTGGGTCGTGGTATGCGGTCTTACTCTTCGAAACGGCACGACGTAAGGAGTATTCAAGAAATGACCCTTGCTTTTCAAAAAATACCGTCGTCGGCATGCTTAGCGCCGCATAGCGATTGCGGCGGGGTAGGTGTCGCGCCTGCCTCGATGGAAAAGGAGTACGCATGAAAACAAATCGTTGGCTTGTGGCCGTAGGGTGCGCAATCGTCTTGGTGATGGGGGGAGTAGCGGGATGCGGTGATGATGACGATGACTCGGGAACGAAGCCGAGCACCGGAGGGTCTGGAGGGGCCGGGGGCACCGGGGGGACCGCAGGCACCGCGGGGCAGGCCGGCTCGGGCGCTAGCGCGGGAGAAGGGGGCGCGGCCCAAGACCGAAAACTTACCTTGTTGTTCACGTCCGATGAACACTCCGATTTCCTCGGCTACAGCCCTGAGCGCGATGATTATCCGTTGCCCACCCAAGCGGGGTCGGGAAGCATTCGCGCGGGCATCGCTCGTCGCGCCACCCTTCTCGAGAACCTTCGCAATGAAGCTGTCGCCGCGGATGTATCATCCATTACGGTGAGCGCGGGGGATAACGCAATGGGAACGCTGATCCAAATGGTGCGCGGCTCGGCGGCCCTCGAATGGCGCCTCATGCATAAACTCGGTTATGATCTGACGACTCTTGGGAATCATGACTTCGACTTGGGGCTGCCCAACCTCGTGTCGGCTCTGAAAACCGCCCAAGCTCTCGGGGAACTGCCCGGAATCGTGGCTTCCAATATCCACTTCTCCGCGTCCGACCCCGCCGATGATGAATTGGAAGCGCTGTATTCGACCGATCCGGCCGCCAAGGCCGCCATGCATTCGTATCGCGTGATCGAGACAAGTGATGGAATTCGTGTCGGTTTTATTGGAATCATGGGCGTGGATGCCTCGGCGGTTGCCCCCTTCAAAACCCCCGTCACTTTTTCTGAAGTCCATGTCGACCCAAGCGATGCCAACAATACCGACAAAGTCTTGCCGCACCTTTATGCCGACCTACAACCCGTCGTCGATACCTTGCGGAACGACGAAAAGGTTGATCTCGTGGTTGCCCTGTCTCATGCGGGACTTGCACCAGACCTGCCGGAACTGAGCGAAGACGACAAAATCGCGGCTCATGTGGCGGGCATCGACGTCATTATCAGTGGTCACGCTCATGAATCATCGGCCACGCCCGTAATAGTCAAAAATGAAGTGACGGGCAAAGAGGTCATCGTGCTCAATGGCGGCTCGCGCGGTCAATTCGTGGGGCGCATTGATTTGACCATTCCCGCTGACCCTTCCCAATCGGTTCGTTTCGATACCGGTACGCAAGCGTTGGTTCCGGTGGACGACACCATCGTTCCCGATACCCAATACGCTTCCATGCTCGAAGAAGCCATCGAAACCATCGAGTCTTCCGGAGATATCGGGGGCAAGACGGCATTGGAGCACTTGATCAGCAGGTCGTTGGGAACCGACGTCAAGAACGATGCATCGCAAGCCGGGGACCTCTATTTCTATCCGCTGGCGACCATGTCGTTTGACATGAAAGGTTCGCGGCCTTTGGCATTTCTCACGGCGGATGCGCATCTGCACATGCTCGACACGTTGGGAATGACGGCCGATTTCGCCATTCAGGCCGGCGGAACGATTCGCACCGAACTGCTGAAAGGAAAAACCGGCGCCATCACGGTAGGTGATGCATTCCGTATCGTGCCCTTGGGAACGAGCCCCTTCGATGGCACGATTGGTTATCCTTTGGTGCGCGTGCGCATTCCCATCGGTGCCGTTCGGCTATTGTTCGAGTTTACGAGCGGTCGTGGCCCAGGGGCCAGCTCGTTCGATCTGACCGGTGGTGGCATCGTGGCGGAGTATGATTGTTCGAGAGAGCCCATCACCACGGTGGCGCAGGCATTCGTGCCCGAAAACGGCCGCGTCATGAAGTTGTGGATTGATTCCGACCATAGCGATGGCATCGAACAATTCGATACCCTCGTGTGGGATCGCGCCAATCCCCCCGCATCGGTTCTAGGCGGGGATAAGTACGTCATGGTGACGACCAACTATATCGCGCAAGTGATGGCCGATTCGATGATACCGCTGTATGACGAAAACGATAAGATCATCAAACCGAACGATGCGGTCGTCTTCCGTTCGGACCATACCGAGGTCAAAGAACTGGAATCGTTCTTCGCCTATATTCACGAACAGGCTTCCATTCCCGATCGCTATGATCCCTCCTCGAAAAACGCCACGTCCCGTTTCGAGGGAATGGCGTTTTGTCCCTGATTCGACTCAACCGTTGCGATCTTCGGTTTCCATGGACGCGTTGCGTTAGACTGGAATCGTAAGCGGACCGTTTCCGCCGACAACCAACGAACCTCAACCAAACCGCTTCGGTTTTCTTTGGACCGTTGACGCAGGGACATCGTGAACAACTCGGCTCATGGTTCTTTCAACGAAATCGAAATATGAATCCGTCGTCCCGAACGCAAGGTGAACGTCGCGTAGCCCGGTTCGCTTTTTCGCGGTGGCGAAAACCCCAGCGCGTACGGCCCCGCTTGGGAAGGATCGTCCGAAGGAGTAAGCTCGATTTGCTCGATCCTCGCCTCCAGCAAAAACGTTTCGCTACCTTCTTCGGTGGACATGCCTCGCAACGCAAAGCGGCCCGAGCGAAGTAAAATCACGGTTCTTTCCACCAGACGCGTCAAATGATTCGGCCGTTGCGCCGGGTCTGTCGGTTTCGCACTCACAATTTTCCCTTCGCCATCCACGTCGACCTGGACTTCCAACGTTCCCGCATTTCCCAACGGAAGCGTCTCCCATACCGGGTCTGTGGTATTCGCAATAGGCATGGCTCGCGCGAAGGCGGTCGCCAGGTTGCGCACCCGCCGCGAACCCGCAGCGCCGAAAGAGGAGGTCCCCGCCACCTGCCCACCGTCGGACCGCCCTGCCCACAAACCATCTTCCTGACCACCGTCGATTCGGTTTGCCAACGCGTTGGCATCCGCGCCACCGTCGAGTTCAAAAGATTCATCTTTCACAGAAGCAGTGGGTGCAGGCAGAGCCGACGGGTTCGATGAAATGGACGGTGCTGCAAGTGTGGAAATCGGTGACGGGGATGGCGCGGGCTTGACTACGATGGGTGGCTCAGGTTCTTTGGGTAGGTTTGCAGTAGGACGAGGGGCAAGCACGGTAGCGGGCGAAGGGGGGGGCACCACCGCTGGCGGGTTGGTTGATACCCTAGAAACATTAGTAAATTCAACAGGTTTAGAGATTTCCTCGACATTGATGTCGATCGCGTTGCCCGTCCATTCATCCGGTGAGAATACGTGCTCCACATCTTCGATCCCCGTCACCGTTCGAAGTCCCATCCCAAGCATGACCCCGTGCAGAATCAGGGAAGCGAAAACACAGAACAACGTGGGAACGTCAACCTTCATGCTCAACAAGTCATTCGTTGCAACGAAAGTAGCGTGATGGTATCGAACCGTCATTGGCTTGTCTTGTGGGTATCTCCCTTCGTTCGTGCATCGCTCGACAACCGAAGGCAACACGAGTTCCGAATAACGATGGATGGAAGGAAAAACGTTGCGCTGGCAGATGCAGCGAGGGAGCCGTATGATGACCAGAACAGTCCTGTGGAGCCGGAAACATGAAGAAACGTATGTACGCATGCCTCGGTCGCGTGGGTGTCGCGATCTTGGTGCTTGGATGTTGCCATTGCGGTTCGAGGGAAGAAGGGGATACCGCACAGAATGAGACGGATTCGGGGAAAAAAGATGGGGGGGAGGATGCGTTGACGGAAACGGGGCCTGTTCTCGATGTGGGCACGGGGGATTCGAAGGATGAATCGCCGAGTGAGGATGGGCAAGTCGTTGGGTGTGGCGACGGGGTCATTCAGCCGGGGGAAGTATGCGATGATGGCAACAACGTGTCGGGGGATGGCTGTTCGGCAAACTGTGACGTGATTGAGAACGATTATGCTTGTCCCTATCCCGGTGAGCCTTGCGTATCCACCGTCGTATGTGGCGATAAGCGTATTTCTGGGCAAGAAACATGTGATGACGGAAATGATGTGTCCGGCGATGGTTGTAGCTCGGACTGCCAGCTCGAACCTGGATGGATATGCCCGGTGGAAGGGGTACGGTGTGTCGCCGCGGCTTGTGGTGATGGAATTGTGGCGGGTAATGAAGAATGTGATGATGGTACGCCGACGAGTGGGGATGGTTGTTCGTCGGATTGCAAACGAGAGCCGGGTTGGGCCTGTCCAACGCCGGGGGAGCCGTGTCATCCCACGGTGTGTGGAGACGGAATTCGCGAAGGGGACGAAGCTTGTGATGACGGCAACGATGTGATTGGCGATGGCTGCAATCCATTTTGCGAGGTGGAGCCGGATTGTAGTAAGGGCGGAGCGTGCGTTTCCGCGTGTGGGGATGGGATGATGCTGCCGGGCGATGATGAGGAATGTGACGACGGCAACACGAAAAGCGGAGATGGTTGCTCCGCGGACTGCAAGATTGAAATCGGATTTGAGTGCAAGACGGTCAAGACGGATTTGCCGGACGAATTGGAGGTACCGGCGACGTTTCGGGACTTCATTGCGCTTCCGGCAGGGGCAGGTGTTCGGCATCCGGATTTCGAGCACTTTAGTGGGGCTGCCGCAACACCAGGACTTGTGAACTCATCCCTTGGGGTCGATGGCAAGCCTCAGTACACGGGGATTTGCGAAGAAGGAAATATCGTGGGGCCTTGTCCTTATGGTCCGCAGACGTCGAGCAAGGCGGCGTTTGATCAGTGGTACAGAAATGATCCTTCCGTGAACAAGACGGAAGTAGCGAAGATCGTTTTGACGCGTCAGCCCAATGGTTCGTATTTCTTTCCGGATGCCGCGTTTTTCCCGCTCGATGGGAAGGGCTGGGTGGCGGCGGGCGCGGAGAACGCGAGCGGTGGTCATAACTTCGGATTCACGAGTGAATTGCGAACGTGGTTTGAATTCAAAGGGGGCGAATCACTTGAGTTTTCGGGCGATGATGACGTTTGGGTATTCATCAATCGAACGCTTGTGGTCGACCTGGGTGGGCTTCATTCCCAGCGCCCCGGGGATGTCACCCTCGATGGGCCGAAGGCACAGCAACTGCAATTGCAAACTGGAAAAATCTATGAAATGGCCTTGTTTCATGCGGAACGTCATACGACGGCCTCGAACTTCAACCTGACGCTCACGGGGTTCGTGAAGGCCAAGAGCCAATGCCAATCGCTCTGCGGAGATGGGATCGTCGTGGGCGATGAGGAGTGCGACGATGGCGTGAACGATGGGTCCTGGGGCTCCTGCACGGCGGACTGTCGGTTGGGCCCCTATTGTGGCGACGGTGCGGTTCAGACGCCGTATGAGGAATGTGACGATGGGATCAACCTGACCACGTATTCACCCACGGGCGAACCTGGCTGTGCACCTGGATGTAAGTATGGCGCCTACTGCGGGGATGGAAAGGTGGATAGTTTGTTTGGTGAGCAGTGCGACGATGGTATCAACAAAGGCGGGTACGGTGGCTGTACGCCGTCTTGTCGGCTGGATGCTCGATGTGGTGATGGGGTATTGCAGGCTCAGCATGGTGAGGAGTGCGATGATGGGAACAACGTATCTGGGGATGGTTGTTCTTCGGATTGTAAGAGAGAAGGGCCAAAGTAAGCGCTGACGTTGGAATCCGTTCCCTGGAAATTCCGGGTGCTGCTATAGGAAGTCTCATCATGAAACCTCCTGCGGAACAGCGTTCCAACCGTTCGGGGACCGCCGCCATCGTGGGTCGCGCGAACGTGGGAAAAAGCACGCTGCTCAACACCGCTCTTCGTGAACGTTTGGCAATCGTTACCCCGACGCCGCAAACCACGCGAGACCGGATTCTTGGGGTGCTTCGTCATGGCGATGCGCAAATCGCCCTGCTCGATACGCCAGGACTGCATCGTCCGCGCAGCCGACTCGGACGACGTATGAACACGATGGCCCGAGATGCGGCCAGGGAGGCCGACGTGCTCGTGTTCGTGACGGCCATCCCCAAAAATGTTTCGTCGGATTTGGCTCCTGCGGGCAGGGACGTGGAGATCCTGCAGCAGGTAGATCCGGAAAGCCGGGCGATTCTCGTCATCAATAAAATTGATCTGCTCGGGAAGAACCGTTCGTTGCTGTTGCCTCTCATCGAACAGTTTTCAAAATTACGTTCGTTTTCGGCGATCGTTCCCATCAGCGCGTTACGCGATGACGGTGTCAACTTGTTGCTCGATGAAATCGCTTCCCTTCTTCCCGAGCGGGGACCGGCCTACGAGGAGGATTTTCTGACGGATCGTCCCGTTCGCTTTTTTGCTTCCGAATACGTTCGCGAGCAGGTGATTCTCGCAACGAAACAAGAGATTCCCCATCATGTGGCTGTGACGATCGAGCGGTTCGAAGAAGGTGTCCACGTCACCCATATCGACGCGACCGTGCGTTGTGCCCGCGAAGGACAGCGAAAAATCATCATTGGCAAAGGCGGCGAGCGGCTCAAAGGAATTGGAGTTGCCGCGCGTCAACGCATCGAATCGCTCGTCGGACGCCAGGTTCACTTGAGCCTTTGGGTGACCATCGACCAGGGCTGGCCGGAATCCGCGCACGCGTTGGATTCCCTCGGCTATGTATCCGTCTCCGGAGATGACGAGGCGGTTTCATGAGCGCAAGAAAACCCCGTGACAAGGGTGAGGAAAGAAATCGCATCCCTCATCGAGCCAACGCTCTGGTGGCGATCGTGGGAAAACCCAATGTGGGTAAGTCCGCGCTTTTCAATCGTTTGGTCGGTCGACGGCAAGCCATCGTTCACGATGAGCCTGGTGTGACTCGCGACCGTCATTACGCCGAAGCGTGGTCGTTGGGTCGTCGCTATACCGTGGTCGACACGGGTGGTTTCGACCCCGAAAGCGATGATCCCATGCGTCAGGGAATATCGCGGCAAGTGCAGGTGGCGATCGAGCAAGCGGATCTCATCATATTGGTGATGGATGGAGTCCAAGGCCCGACCGAAGCGGATCGTCGCGCTGTAGGATTGCTGCGACGAAGCGACAGGCCGGTTCTATTCATTGCCAACAAGGTGGATTCCGAAAAATCGGTTCTCGATGCCAATGAGTTATTCGAACTGGGGATCGATTCATTGATTTCTGTGAGTGCTTTGCATGGTCGAGGTTTTCACGAACTGGAGGATGCATTGGTGCAGGCTTTGCCTGCAGTCGAAGAGCCCACGGATTCACAGGTGGAAGATGTCATTCGGGTTGCCGTGGTGGGAAGACCGAACGCGGGCAAATCCTCTCTCATCAATCGTCTTGCGGGGGAAGACCGGGTTCTTGTCGATTCTCGTCCGGGAACCACGCGAGATCCGGTCGATACGCTGCTGCAACGGGATGGAAAGCAGTTTTTGTTCGTGGATACGGCGGGAATACGTCGAAAAAGCCGTGTCGTCAAAGAACGAGATACGGTGGAAGTGGTGAGTGTATTGCGAGCCATGCGGGCGATGGAGGAGGCCGAGATCGTTGTGTTGATGTGCGATGCGGCTCTCGGGGTTGCGGAGCAAGACGCGAAAATTCTTGGTCTTGCGGAGCAGCGGGGGCGAGCCGTTGTAGTGGCCCTCAACAAGATGGACCAACTCACGCGTCCACAGCTTGCGGATGCGGAAAAAAAAGCGAAAGAAAAACTTTCCTTCGCGCCGTGGATTCCTTATGTGCCGACCAGTGCGCTGACAGGTCGGGGAACGCAAGCGTTGCTTCGGAAGATCGTCGCGATTCGAGACAATTTTTATCGACGCGTTCCCACGGCTGAATTGAATCGGTTTTTCGATAGCGTGTTGCAGACTCATCCGCCGCCCACGCAAGGGGGCAAAGCACCGCGCCTGTACTACGTCACACAAGCGGAAACGGCTCCTCCGCATTTCGTGGTCATGTCCAATGCGCCTGAATCGATTCACTTCAGCTATCAACGGTACGTCAAAAACCAGTTGCGTGGAGCATTCGACTTCGAAGGCGTTCCGGTGCGGGTGGCCTATCGAGCAAGACGTCGTCGTGAGGATTGATGCGAACCGAGGCGCTGCGATTCGCTTTGCGAAACGCGCGACCACAAGTCGTGCTCAGTGACCGTAAAGGATCAACGACAGCCCATGGAAGGGTTTGGTTCCCACGGTTCGGTATTCGTGGTGGACATCGGCGCGGAAAAGGACGGCATCACGGGGGCCGAGGGTGAAGATGTCCGACCCGACGCGAAGAGACAGGCGACCAGAGGTGACGATGACTTGTTCGTGGGTGGCGGGAGGATGAGGGGCGGCTTGTTCCACGGCTCCTGGCGCCAATTCGATTTCATATAATTCGACGGAGTGACCGGGGACGTGAGCGAGAAGGGGGCGACTTCGAAACGATTGATCGGCCGACGAAAGGAAGCGTGCATCGGCCAATCGGCTGAGGCGCGTAGGGGAAGCGACGGCGGTATCGATCAATTCGGCGAAGGGGATACCGAGGCCTTCGGCGACTTTCCAGAGGATGGCGATGGTGGGGTTGGTTTTGAGGGTTTCGATTTGGCTGAGCATGGCGCGGCTGACGCCCGAACGCAGGGCCAGGTCTTGCAAGCTCAACCCGGCGGCCATTCTCAGGTTTTTCAGGCGCTGCGCCACTTGTTGGTTGATTTCGTCCACGCGTCGTCCTGTATGTTATATCAAACAAATCGTTGACGTATTGAATTCGTCCGTTATATTGACGTCTCGGAGCCATCGAAGCAAGGGATGGATGAACCCTTTTCGCAATTCTTGGAGACCTTCTCATGCCGAAGTATTTCGATGATAATTCTCAGTCGATAGGGCGCACGCCGCTGGTTCGGCTTCAACGGATGACGGCTGGATGTTCGGCCACGGTTTTGGCGAAGATCGAAGGTAGAAACCCAGGATATTCTGTCAAGTGTAGGATTGGTGCGTCGATGGTATGGGACGCGGAAAAGCGTGGTTTGCTTCGTGCTGGCAAGCAGATCGTGGAACCGACGAGTGGCAACACGGGCATTGCGCTAGCGCTGGTGGCGGCGGCGCGGGGCTATCCGCTCACGTTGACGATGCCTGAGACCATGAGTGTGGAGCGACGGAAAGTGTTGGCGGCTTTTGGTGCTCAATTGATATTGACGGAGGGATCGTTGGGCATGAAGGGAGCGATTGCGCGTGCGGAAAGCATTGCCGCCAGCGAGCCGGATTTGTATTTCATGCCTCAGCAATTCAAAAACCCTGCAAACCCAGGGATTCACGAGACAACGACCGGGCCAGAAATTTGGGAAGATACGGATGGTTTGATCGACGTTCTCGTTTCGGGGGTGGGCACCGGAGGCACCATCACCGGCGTATCGCGCCATATCAAAAAAACGCGGAACAAACCGATTCTATCGGTAGCGGTGGAACCCGCGCAAAGCCCCGTTCTTTCCCAAACCCTGGCCGGAAAAGAGGTCAAGCCTGGCCCCCATCGCATCCAGGGAATTGGAGCCGGATTCGTGCCAGACACCCTCGACCTGTCGCTCGTCGATCAGGTGGAAACTGTCACCGACGACGAAGCCATCGAGTTTGCTCGTCGCCTCGCCAAAGAAGAAGGCATTCTTTCAGGTGTTTCTTGCGGTGCCGCCGCGGCCGCCGCCATCCGTCTGGCGAAAAATCCCGCGTTTGCGGGAAAAACGATCGTCGTGGTGTTACCCGATTCCGGCGAGCGATATTTGAGCGGGCCGCTATTCGAAGGTGTTTTCGATGCGGAAGGTAGGGCGCTGTAGGATGATTGGCGATCTCGAATGGTAGAATTTGCACTCCTGGAATTGACTCTTCCGTCACACCTTCTAACTATTTGATTTTACAATAACTCTATTTGGCACAGTGGGTGCAACAATAGCAGTCAGCAACGTTGGTCGTGACAAACGCCCCCCTCAGTCCCTGACGTTGCACAATCTATTCAACGCCCGGTAGACGAATAGCCCCCCCGCGTCCCGGGCGTTGCCCCTTTTGTGGCATCAAAATAGCGCTTTTCTTCGATACGCACAAGCAGTCATGGAAAGCGCCTGCTTTCTACGCCTGCACAACAGCCCAACAGCATTGGGGAAGGGATTGGTTAGCGCGCCGCCCAGGGAGGAGAGTATTCCGTCCGCGACACGTGGCATTGCGTGCATTGTCCCCGCTCGGGGTGCGTCGTTCGAAGCCCGGGAAGGCCCGCCACGCCGTGACAACTCTCACAACGATCCCGCATCCACACCGAATGGGGAATGACGGGAGGAGCGCCTTGCCAGGCCTGTTCGCGCTTTCTGTCCAGGCGATACCCCACAAACGCGTTGTCGGGGGCGGGTGGTTTTTCGAAACGCGGCTCCATGGTCACATGGCATTGCGTGCAATTCGTGTAGGTTGCATGGGAAATGGCGCGTGCCACACGTCCTTCCACGACCAGCCCATCGCGGTGACAGGCCAGGCACGAGCCCGGGTTCTGCTCATCGATAGGGTGGGGAATGGTTGGCGGAGCGCCCTCGTAAGCCCTGATATTTGCACGGGTTTCTAAGGCTTCTCGCTTGTTTTCCGGGGTGCGGACCACCGGCGACGATACCGCTGGCAATGCCGCCCGCAAATCCCCCAGATTGCTGCGAACGACCGCGTTGGGCCCATCCCGACGCTGTCGCCAATCCAGGTAGGTCTGCCCAGGGATGGCCCCCGAAGGGCTTACCGCGAGCGCTGGAAAGATTGCTTGCACTTGTGCAGGCCGGATTCCGACGGCATAGCCCACCACCGCGACACCAATCACCATCGCGAGCGCCACGTTGACCGCGCGAGGGTAGGGGGCAAAAGAAGGAGGTTTAGCCATACTCGCCTCAGGAGGTCACGCGAGCAATGCTCGCCGCGCACTTTTTATAATCCGTCTGCTTGGAGAAAAAGTCGAAATCCTCGAGGGTCACAAGGTTGATCAGCTTGTTTTCATCGAAGAAGGGGACGAAAAGCAGACCCCGAGGGGGAGAACCCCTGCCGCCAATCCAAGCCCGAACGTCGATACTGCCCCGTCGCGTGCTGATCTTCACCAGATCGCCATTATGAATCCCCGCATCCCGTGCATCGTCGGGGTGAATCTCCACGTACGCCTCCGGCATCGCGCGAAGCAGTTGCGGTACCCGTCGCGTCATCGTTCCCGTATGCCAATGCTCCAACACGCGGCCCGTGCAAAGCCAGAAAGGAAAATCTTTGCTCGGCGATTCCGGAGGAGGAACATAAGGACGGAACCAAATCTGCGCCCGCCCATCCTTCGAGGTCGAGTGATAAAACTCGATTCCTTGCCCTTTTTTCACGTACGGATCGTCGAATTCCGCAAATCGGAATCGAGTCTCACGCCAGCTTCCGTCCGCCTGCTGAACGACCGGCCATCGAAGCCCCCGCGCCTTGACGTATTCGTCGTACGGCGCGAGATCCTTGTGCTTCATACGTGTAAATAGCCGATATTCCTCAAAAAGATGCTTGTCCACATTGACGTCGTAGTAGTGTTTGAAATCCCAGACGGGCACGGGTTTTCCGTTCGAGTCCCGGACATCGAATAGGAAATTGCCGTCTTTATCCTTCATACCCGGATGTCCGCGGTCGTAGAGACGACGAGCCAGGGCGATGGTTTGCCAGCAATCGTCGCGAGCATCGCCTGGTGGTTTTACCATTCGGAACCATTGTTGGGTGCGTCGTTCGGAGTTGCCGAACATCCCATTTTTTTCGACCCACAATGCCGAAGGGAGGATCATATCGGCGAGTTGTGTCGTGGCGGTGGGGTAAACGTCGGATACGACGAGGAATTTGTCCTGGAGTTTTTCTTTGGCCCGGAAAAGTTTGTTCAGGTTGGGCAGGGTTTGTCCGGGGTTGGTGACCTGAACCCAGATGGTATGAATATCGCCGCCCTGGTCGGTGGGTTTGCAGAACTGCTCCCACATCTTGATGGTGTGGTATCCAGGCGTTTTCTGGATGCGTCCTGGCGGTAGTTTCCAGAATTCCTCAGCCTGTTTTCGATGCTCGTCGTTGGCTACCTCCCGCCCTCCCGGTAGAGCATGTGACAGGGTGCCGACTTCTCGCACGGTTCCGCAAGCAGAAGGCTGACCCGTCAAACTGGTGGGCGCGTCGCCAGGTTTGCCAAAATGACCGCTGAGCAAATGAATGCCATGCACCAGGGAATTGATGGCCGTTCCTTGGGTATGCTGGTTCATGCCCATGCACCAAAGGCTTGTGATTCGCAGGGAGCGGTCGCCGAATAAGTCCGCGAGCATTCGGATATCCTTGGCGGGTACACCCGAAATCTCTTGCACATGCTCAGGGGTGTAGGGCTCGAGGCTCTTTCGATATTCTTCGAAGGAAATGGCTTTGCCGATCAGTTCTCGCGGCTCGCTGTCGGCGCGAAACGCGCAATGCTTCTCGACGAATTCCTTGTCGTAAGTGCCGCGTTCGAGCAAGAGATGAGCGATGCCATTGGCGATGGCAAGGTCCGTATGTGGTTTGAAAATAAGGACATTTTGGGCATGCAGGCTGGATCGGGTCCGCCGTGTGCAGATATCGATGAGACGGATGTCGTCGCCTCTGGAACGTCGATCGATGAGGCGAGAAAACAGCACGGGATGCATTTCCGCCGGGTTATTCCCCCATAGGATGAGGACATTGCATTCATCGAGATCCTGGTAACATCCGGCCGGTTCATCGACACCGTAGGTGGAAAGAAATCCGGTGACGGCCGAGGCCATGCATAGCCGTGCGTTGGGGTCGATATGGTTGTTGCCCAGGCCGCCTTTCATGAATTTTTGCGCCGCGAATCCTTCGGGGATGGTCCACTGGCCGCTGCCATAAAAGGCGAAACCCTTGGGGTCTTTCATCACACGGTCCGCGAGGATATCGAGCGCCTCATCCCATCCGATGGGCACGAGCTGGCCATTTTTTCGAAGCAACGGTTTGGTCAGCCGGTCCGCCCCATACAAAATCAAACCCACATGATAGCCTTTGACGCAGAGCAATCCTTTGTTGACATCTGCCTCGGGATCTCCCGCAATGGCGGCGACTTTGCCGTTTTTGACTCCGACGAGCACATGACATCCCGTGCCGCAAAAGCGGCAAGGAGCTTTTTGCCAGTCCAAGTCTGGCATGGTGGTGCGAGGATCGACCGGGGGGGCGGTTTCGGCCGAACGGTGAATCGTGGTCATCGCGGCGGCCGACGCGACACCAAGCGCCGCGGACCGAACGAATGTACGTCGTGAGACAGGATCAGACATCCGAGCCTCCGGGGGAGACGGTTTGCGTATCGTCGAAGAAGACTCCGAGCACATCGACATGGGCGATACCTGGCAGAGCGAGGAGCTGGGCCACGGTATCGATGTCCTGTTGGATGGTAGGCGTGTCGAGCACGGCAGGGACGCGAAGTTGAACGGGCGTGCCGAGCGTAAGATGAGGCTGTGCAGCAAGGCTCTCGAGCGTGCGATCGGGATCGTTGGCATCCGGATCGAGCCAGAGAAGTAAAGAGCTGACGGCCATGGGGGGAACGCTAGTCGTTGCGAAAGAAGAATTCAAGACTGCTATATCGGTTTTTATCCTTGAACAGGGATGGCTGGGCGCGCTAGCCTCCTGGCCGGTCCTATCTTTCAACCTTGTCGGGAGAGTTCCCATGCTCTCGTTGGCTCCGAGAATGCTCGAGACTCTGCTGCGCACGCTTGCCATCCTCGTGGTGGTGCCGTGGTCGTTATGTGGCTGTGAACAGGCGCGTGCCGATGACACCAAGTCGGCAAAGCCTGCGGCAAGCCCTTCTGCTTCGGCGGGGCTTTTTCCGGTCAGCATTCACAGGCCCTATCCGGAATTGGGGATGAACACTGGGGTGGCAGGCCCTGATGGCAAGGCTGCCCGCACGCCATGCCGCACGTGTCATGGCTTTGTGGAGCCGAAAGAAAAATATGCGCAGGCCAATCATCTCGAGGCCTTCCACAAGGGTGTGGAGATTCAGCACGGCGGCCAGTCCTGCCGGACGTGTCATTCCGTGCCCGGGTTCGATAGCTTCAATCTCGCGGGGGGTGAGCGGATTTCTTATGACGAAGTGGTGCGTTTGTGTGGGCAATGCCATGCGCAGCGGTTGGTCGAGTACCAACGGGGTGCCCATGGTGGGATGACGGGGTATTGGGATCTTCGTCGCGGTCCGCGGTCTCGCAATCATTGCCTCGATTGCCACAATCCGCATGCGCCGAAGATACCCCAAATGGTGCCAGCGCCCGCGCTCGTCAACCGGACGTTTGAGTGAGGAGTCCATGTCGAAGGACGATAACAATAAGTCTCGGTTTTCTCGTCGAGACGCCATGAAGGTAGCCGGTGGCGCCGTGGGAGTGGCGGCGTTTGCGCAGGCCATGGCTCCGATCATGGGTTTTGCCGACGGCATCTCGATGCAGGAGATGCTCCAGGACCATTATAAACGTCTGACGGATGATGATAAATCACGTATTTTCAAGAGGTTAGAGGAGGAGGCGCGACGAAAATACGGTGCGGAGGTACGGATTCGGGATCCGCAGCCGATGGAAAACGTCAAGTTCGGGTATGCGCTCAATCTCAGTGTTTGCATTGGTTGTCGGCAGTGTGTGAAGGCCTGTCGGATCGAGAACAACCACAATCGAAAGAATCGCGGCTCGTACATTCGCGTATTCGAAATGGACAAGGCGAGCATGGAGTTGGCACAGGCGTCGAGTTCGTACGAGCATCCCGTTCGAGTGACGGGGCGACGCTATATGCCGATTCAGTGTCATCAATGTGACAAGCCGCCCTGTGTGGATGTGTGTCCGGTCAAAGCGACGTGGAAGGAGCCGGATGGGATTGTGGTCATTGACTACAATTGGTGCATTGGCTGTCGGTACTGCGAGGCGGCGTGTCCGTATCACGCTCGGTTTTTCAATTGGACGGATCCGGAGATTCCCGCGGAGGAAGTCACGGCCGATCAGGGATATTTGTCCAATCGGATTCGACCAAGGGGCGTGATGGAAAAATGTACGTTTTGCTTGCATCGCACACGGGAAGGGCGCCTGCCCGCGTGTCTCGAGGCCTGTCCCGCGGGCGCTCGCGTGTTTGGTAACTTGCTCGATCCGAACTCGGAGATCCGATGGGTCCTCGAGAACAAGCGCGTGTATGTGCTCAAGGAAGAGCAGGGAACGCAGCCCAGCTTCTACTATTTCTTTTCCGAATGAGGGCTATGATGGCTTCCGAGATCTCTCCTTCCGAGACAGGTTCGCACTGGAGCAGCTATCCGAAGTTTTTGTACCGTCTGTTGGTGCTTGCCACGGACGGGTCCTTGCTGTTTTACGCTTGGATGACTGGCTTGACCGCGGTGGCTTTGGTGGGGGCCAATGCCTGGGCTCAGCAAGTCTCCCAGGGCATGGGTTTGACGCACATGTCCGATCATGTGTCGTGGGGTCTGTATATCGCGAACTTCACGTTCGTGGTGGGAGTGGCGGCGGGGGGTGTGATGATGGTGATTCCAGCGTACGTCTACCACGACCGCAAAATGCACGATGTGGTGATTTTCGGCGAGATGCTGTCGATTGCCGCGATTTTGATGGCGCAGTTATTCGTGTTGGTGGATCTGGGAAGACCGGACCGTTTCTGGCATTTGGTTCCGGGCCTTGGACAATTCAACTGGCCGTTGTCGATGCTTTCCTGGGACGTGTTGGTGCTCAACGGCTATCTGGTGCTCAACCTGCATATTTGCGGCTACTTGCTGTACATGCGCCATTTGCGACGAGAACCGAATCCGAAGTGGTACGTTCCTTTCGTTTTCATTTCGATCGTGTGGGCGATTTCGATTCATACGGTGACGGCGTTTCTCTATTCGGGGCTTGGTGGAAGGCCACTGTGGAATTCGGCGCTTCTTGCCCCTCGTTTTCTCGCCTCCGCGTTCGTGGCGGGTCCCGCGTTTTTGATCGTCGCCCTGCACGCGCTGGCTCGTTTTACCTCCTTCCATGTGGAAGAGCGTCCCGTGCGGATCTTGTCGAGCATTTTGCGGATTACGGTGCTTTTGAACCTATTTATGCTGGTGAGCGAGGTGTTCACGGAGTTTTATTCCGGGGGGCACCATACGGCATCGGCCCGCTATTTGTTCTTCGGACTACACGGTCATCATGTGCTGGTTCCTTGGATCTGGACCGCCATTGGGCTGAACGTGGCAGCGGCGATCGCGCTATTTCATCCACGGGCGCGAACCAGCGTGCCTCTGTTGATTGCGGCATGCGTGGCAACATTCATCGGCGTCTGGATCGAAAAGGGGATGGGACTCATCGTCCCAGGGTTCATCCCAAGCCCGCTACACGAAATCGTGGAGTACCAGCCAAGTGTCGTGGAGTGGAAAGTGACCGCTGGGATCTGGGCTTTCGGACTGCTCGTCTACACAGCGGCACTCAAAATCGCGGTTCCGGTGATTACGGGCAAGCCCGTGTCTGCCAAAAAACATTGACGAGGTTGCATGCTCAGCAAATCCGCCGAAGCCGCGATTGCCGCGATGGGCCGTCTGGCTCAGGCGCAATGCCGAGGTGAGCCTCCGTTGACGGCGGTTCAAGTTGCTGAGGATCGTGGACTACAACGTCCCTACGCGGCGAAGCTACTCACGGTGCTCTCACAGCATGGCCTCGTCATCGGAACGCCAGGTCCCAATGGTGGATACCGATTGGCTCGCGCCGCGGCCGAGATTTCATTGCTACAGATCGTGGTGTGTTTCGAACGACCGAACCTTTCTTCCCCCTGTATGTTTCATCCCGAGCATTGTGGAGGAGACTATCCCCCTTGCCCTTTGCATCATGGTCTGGAGCGATTGCGAAGCGAGAGGGACACGTTTCTTCGCGAGACTACATTGGCAGATTTCTGTGTATAATTGACAGGTTAGCCTTCGTTGGTGAAGGTGCGAGGAAAGAGTTTCGCGAGTTGTCCCACGCCGGAGGCTTTGCGTCCTGTCTCCTTGGCGTAAAGCAGATCGATGATGCCGCGCAGCCCGTCGTAGACGCTTTTCCCATGGGGGTGCCACCACATATTTTTTCGCACGGCGGGGAGATAATCCTGGACGATGCACTGGGGTTCGGTCATTTCGGCGAACCCAATTTCTCCGTGGGTGCGTCCAATACCGGATTGTTTGAACCCTCCCCAGGGGGTTTCGGCAAGGCCATGACTCATCAGGTGATCATTGATGGTGATGGCACCAGCGCGGATGCGTCGTCCGATACGTTCGGCTTGTTTTCGATTGTTGGACCATACCGATCCGGTCAATCCGAGGGTGGAGTCGTTGGCGAGCGCGATGGCCTCGTCCATGGATTGGACTTTCATGACGCCGACCACGGGACCGAAGGTCTCTTCTTTCATGACGAGCATGTCGTGGTTGACATTGGTGAGCACCATGGCCGGATGAAACCTCGAGTCATCCTGCACGGCAGCGGATTGGGCGAAAATGATGGCGCCTTTTTCGAGGGCGTCAGCGACGTGCGCTTGCACCGTGCGAAGTTGTGACACGGTCGTCATCGCGCCGATATCGACTTCGAAGTCGATATCGGGTCCGACACGAAGGGCGCGAACGCGCTGCGCGAGCTTGTCGAGGAACACATCATAGACTTCGTGGTGGACGTAGATTCTTTCGACGCCCCCGCAGGATTGTCCCGCATTTTGAAAGCCAGCCCAGGTGGCTCCCGCGGCAGCCCGATCCAAGTCCGCATCGGGACAAACGAGCATCGCATCGTTACCGCCCAGTTCGAGAGATACGGGGGTCAATGTTTCCGCGGCTTTGGCCATGAGTTTTTTTCCGACGGGGACCGAGCCGGTGAAAAACAACTTATCGATGCCGTTTTCGAGCAACGCATCGCCTGCCAATCGTCCTGGCACGTTGACGTAGGCGAAGAGGTCTGGGGGCAGTTGTGCGGCTTTGATGGCTCGCTCCAAAGCTCGTCCCGTCATTTGCGTTTCGGTGGCGACTTTGAGCAGCACTCCGTTTCCGGCGAGCAAGCCCATGATGACTTCGGAGAAAGGAATGGCGAACGGGTAGTTCCAAGGGGAGATGATTCCGATGACGCCGAAGGGCACGCGAATGATTTTTGATATTTTGTTGGCGAGCAGGGGGTTGCCGGGTTTGAGGATTCGGTCTTCGAGAAATCGTTTTGCGTTGTTGGCGTAGTAGTCCGCGGCCATGATCGCGGGAAGCACTTCGGTGGCGAGCGCATCGGTGCGGGTTTTGCCATTGTCTCGGCTGATGATGGCAGCGATATCGTCGGCGTTTTGGGCGATACCATCACGAATCTGAAGTACGGCGCGAGCCCGTTGCGCCACGGGTGTCGAAGCCCATTGTCGTTGTGCTTGTCGAGATCGCTCGATCATCGCCCGCAGATCATCGATCGAATGCAGCGCAGAGTAGCCGATGATCTCTCCTGTGGCCGGGTTGATGCATTCCGTTTGCTCGTTTGCTGTCATCGTTTCCCCCTGGGGTGGTCGATTGGATTCGAGTATCAAAGAGTGGATGCTCTTTGGCAATCGCATCGAATCATGCGGGCGGCAAGCGGCGCCTGGCATGGGCGTCCGGCCAGGTCACGGGATGTGCCGGCTTACAAAATCATTCATAAATTCAAATGCTTTGCGAATGGAGGGGACTTCCCAGAGCAGAGGTTGATAGGTGGTAATGGGGTAGGAATGGTCTTTGGCGACTTCGGGGTCGAAAGCAAGGATCGTGGGATGCCCGTCGATGGCATGTTGGAGTTCTCCGAAGCTGGAGAGAAGTCCCGCGCCATACGCTTTGAGGTTGCCGTTTTCCCGAAGCACGCCGTATTCGATCGTGAACCAATACAGCGTGGCGAGTTGTTTGACTTGTTCGTCGGAAGCGCGGGCGGCGCCTTCGCCTATTTTTCGAGATAAGTTCGCGAAATCCTCGATGGCGAGCATGGGGGCATGGCCCATCAATTCATGGATGACATCGGGTTCGGGAGTGTAATGGGGCATGCTGTGGTGGCGGATATATTGGGTGGCGCAAAACACGCCTCGTCCAAGGGCAGAAAGGAAGTCGCGGGGACTGACGAGGCCGGCTACCGGTTCGAGGCGAAAGCCGGTTCGCTGTTCGAGAAACGCGCTGACATCGCGAAGTTGTGGGATCTGTTCGGCGTGGTAACCCATCTCGCCGATGATCTGGACGAAAGCAGAGCACGCGTGAGATGGGTAAAGCCGCATGAGTTGTTCGAAAACCGTGCCCCAGGTTTCGCGTTCCACGTCGGTATAGGAAACCGTGGGAGCGGGGGTACCGGGGATATGAGCACCCGCGAGGTTGGCGATGAGATTGCGGCGTTGCCGATAGGCAGGATCATTGAATCCTGGGTGATCGGCACTGAGTTCGATGGTGATCGTGTCCATGGCACCTCCGAGAGAAACACCCTGGGGAAGGAACGCCCGAATGTCCAGCAGGATTCACGGTTACGGATGAAGCGCTCGATGCGCAATCATGGTAAGGTTTTCGATCATGGGACGGAAAGCATTGGTATTCGGCGTGATGGCGAGCGTGGTCGTCGGTGTTGTTGTTGGATGCTCGGCGACATCTTCGGACAACTATGGGAACGGGCCTGGATCAGGAGGAGGAAGTGGGGGAGACGGCCACGATGGGGGCATCGAAGGAGGGATGTTTGGCTGTGGCACATGCGTGGGGAGTCGATATCAGCCCTGCGACGAGCATGGAAATCCTCTTCCTGAACAGAATTGCGAGCCGGATTATTGTGCGCCTCAACTCGGTTGCCGTCCCTGTATGCCCGGGGCCAATACGTGCGTAGGCAATGTCGTTCATGAATGCACGGCCGACGGGCAGATTGGAGCGATGGTACAAGAGTGCGACATATCGCAAGGACAGATGTGTGGGAACGGAAAGTGCGGAACGGCATGTGATATTGCAGCGGATCAGGCATCGAACGTAGGTTGTGAGTTTTGGGCGGTGGATCTGGATCAGCAGGATTATTGCAAGGGGCTAACGTGTAACGACCCTGCGAGTGCTCCATGGGGAATCGTTCTTTCCAACGCGAGTCAATATGCGGCGAACGTGACGGTCGAGTTGAACTCCGCTCCCTACGGGCAGGAGCCGCAACCGGTCGTGGTTCATCAGGTGACTGTGAAGCCCGGGGATTTGCAGGCGCTCGTCCTTCCCACGCGTGAGTTGGACTGTGGTGTCAAACCGAATGATTACAAATCACCCGGTACGTGTTTGTCGTCTCAGGCGTTTCGAATCACGTCTTCGAATCCGATCCTCGTGTATCAGTTCAACGTGTTCGAGAACGCGTTTTCCAATGACGCTTCGTTGTTGCTACCCACCAGTGCGCTCGGCCGGATCTATCGCATCATTGGTTGGAACGCCGGGCATCCCATTGGGATGCCAAACCTTGGATTTGAAGTGGACAGGTCTTATGTCACGGTGGTGGGCACAACGCCTTCCACGCAGGTCACGGTGCGGCCGAGCTGGCGGATTCGAGGAAATCCGCCGATTGCCGCGACTCTCCCTGGTGGCGAAATCATCGTGACGTTGGGTCCATTCGACGTGTTGAACCTCGAGACGGATGACGGAAAGTTGCAGGACGATCAGAAGACGATGGCGGACTTGACGGGAACGATCGTTGTGGCGAATCAGCCCGTGGCTGTGTTTTCCGGTGTCGAGAGCACATCCGTTCCCCATTGGGTGGATATTCCCGCGCCGCCAGGAGGCAAACCCGAAACCTCCTGTTGTCTCGATCATCTCGAGGAGCAGATGTTTCCGGTGGAATCGGTGGGTTCGAAGTACGTGATTCCGCGCAGTCCCGTACGTTCCACGGGTTCATGGCGCGAGCCGGACGTGTTGCGTATCATGGGTGTAGCGGAAACAGCGGTGGTGAAAACAACGCTCCCCGCGCCGTATGATCAATTCACCCTCGAACCCGGGCAGGTAGTCACGACATGGACGCAAAATGACGTGGTGGTTGATGCGACCAAGCCGGTGATGGTTGGGCAATTGTTGGTGAGTCAGGCGTGGGTGGATGGTCCGGCGATTGGCGACCCTTCCTTGACAGTATTTCCGCCGGTGGATCAATTTCGAACGGAATACGTCATTCTGACGCCTTCGTCGTGGGATCTGAACTGGGTAGTGATCGTGGCCGAGACCGGAACCGAGGTTACGTTGGATGGTCAGCCTACGAGCACCTGCGTGTCGGAACCTTCCACTTTGTTGGATGGCAAGGCGTATCAATCCCGTCGATGCCCCTTGGCCGTAGGCGTGCATCGCCTGTCCGGAAACGGACCTTTTGGGATTGCGGCATACGGATATGGTCGTGCGGGTTCGTATGCGTTTGTGGGCGGGGCGGACGTCAAACGTATCTACGATCCACCTCCTCTGAAGTAACGCAACGATCGCGCGATTGCTATGGGGTCGTGTCACGGTTACGAGCCCATCTTTGGGCTTCGGTGCATGGGCGAAGCTTGCAAGCGTGCGAGAGATGGCTCTCATTCACCAAACGAGGGAGTGTTGGCGATCAAAGCAATTGGATGTCGATTGGAGTAGCGTAATGAGTGTTTTGATGTGTGGAGGACATCTATGATCAGAAGAGTGGATATTGGCTTGGGGCCGGACAAGGGTCGATTGGGTGATCCCACGCCGTTGGGACTCATTGGATTGGCGATTGCGTGCGGTGCGTTGACGCCGATTGCGTTTGGTTTGTCGGTGACGCCTTCCGCGCTGATGACGGCGGCGGTATTTGCGATCCTGTTTGGCGCTGGCTGTCAGCTTCTTTCCGGGCTCATGAACTTCGTCAACAAAAACGCGTTTGGAGGCACGATTTTTACAGCGTTTTCATTTTTGTGGATGGTCAATGGGTGGAGCTTGTACTCCCTTGCGAAAGGCGAAGTCCCAGACCATACGGTAGGTCTTGCCACGGAGATCGTGATGATTGTGATCTTCGTGGTGCTTACGTATGGCTTTGGTTTTTTCAGTCGTCTTTTGTTCTATTTCCTGTTGGATATCGATTTGTTGTTCGCATGCCGGATCATCAAGTCAGTTACGCATACGACGGCGATGGATATTCCGATTGCGGTATTGACGGTGTTCATGGGAGGCATTGCGTTGTGGCTTGCTTTCGCAACGATGATCAATCCGGTGGCGAATCGACAGCTCTTCCCGATTGGAGGACCTTATTTTTTCGCGGCAAAAAGAGAGTCATTTGATTGGAAAATCCGCTTCAACCTCTTCGATTTGCTCTACAAGCACTGGAGGACAAATGCGTTTCGCCCCATGCCCTACGAGCAACTCAAGACGGCCATGAAAGCTGCCATCGGAGACAAAGATATCGACCCTGACCTGCATTATTTGCAGGACTTTGGTTATGCGGTGCTCGAGACGAAATCCGACGATCCGCATGCCATCGTCTCGGTTCGTCTCAATGCGCAAGGAGTCGACTTGCACGAGCAAATCGTGTTCAAAAAATACGATTTTGGAGTGTGAATCAAGCCTTGTGATTGACGACCTGTGCGGAGCGTGTTTCGTTTTCCGCCCATGACATCGAAGCTTGCAGTTGTTACCGGCGCATCATCGGGTATTGGCGAAGCGTTTTGCTGCGCACTCGCTCAACGTGGTTATGATCTTGCCATTTGCGCTCGTCGCAAAGATCGTCTCCTTATGCTCGCCCAATCCCTGCACGAAACACAGGGGATCGTATGTCATCCTTTCGTAGCGGATCTGGCGCAACCAGCGGGAGTCGATACGCTGCTGGCTGATGTGGAGTCTTTGTCCAGACCCGTGGATTTGCTCATCAACAACGCAGGGTTTGGAAGCTATGGCGCCTTTCATCGATTGCCGATCGAGCGCGAGGTGGCCATGATCGATCTCAATGTGCGAGCGCTGGTGGCGTTGACCGGTGCCATGCTTCCCACCATGCTTGCGCGTGGGCAAGGAGCCATCATTCAGATCGCATCCACGACATCGTTTCAACCTGTGCCGTACATGGCCGTGTATGCTGCGACCAAGGCATTCGTTCTTAGTTTTTCGGAGGCGATTGCGCAGGAGTGTCGGCAGACCGGAGTACGTGTTCTCACAATCTGCCCAGGGCATACACCCACCGAATTTCAGCTCGTGTCCGGCGTGAATGAGCGTCCCGTCCGAACGGCATCTCAAACTGCGAAAGACGTGGTTCGCGAGGCTCTTACAGCTTTGGAGCGAGGACGAGACACATTGGTTGTGACGGGATTACCGAATCGTATTACGACGCAGGCTCCTCGATTGATTCCGCGAAGGTGGATGGGTCGGATGATCGAACGGGCGTTTCGTCCGAGGGTTCGAGATAGATGAGGGTGGGCAGCACTCAAGCGGATGCAGAAAGCACGCGGGCAAAATCTTCGCTAGCGAAAAACGCGAATAGTTGTCCCATCATCGGTACAGACTGGAAATAACTATTGAACTCCTCGAGTCGCGCAACGCCGGGAGGTCGTCGAGTATCCGGATTGAGTCTTGCGATGGCGCGCATGGCCGTGCGTGAATCCCCGGCCGCCACCGCGGCGACACGCATGGCGGCCAGTTCCATGTCCTCAAAAACGGTTGTGATGAGCCTCGAGGCTGCATCCGGGTCGGATAGATGGCGTTGCCACGTCATCGACTCTTCTTGACTTAGCTTTCCCGAAAAAGCGGAAGCCAAAGCCGCGACAGTCGGATCGTCCACCGGCGGCGCTGACTCATTGGTCGCGGTCTGCAGGGCACCCAGCAGCAGAGTGCGGTCATTTTCAGGAACGCTCGCCAGGGCGAGACACTCAGGTCGTGCAAGCATGAGACCTCTGGCGAAGATGAAAGCTAGTTCCCCAGGAGAAGCCGCAAGCAAGTCCGTCCGGATGACGACCGTGGGGATTTCCCCCGCGAGCACCCCGGCAGGTGGCGTGCCATCAGGTGAACGAACGAGCCGCGCGGTCAATCCAAGTTGTTCTGCTACGCGTTCAAAGACTTTGCCGGGTCCGGTACGAGCATCCACCAAAGCACCAGGGGCATCGTCACTTCGCAAAAATACGCGAGCGCATAGATCAGCGAGAGCCGCCTGCAGCGGTTCAGGACTCTGCAAGGCGCCGAGAGTCGACGCAACGTACGGATGGATGAGCGTGAGGCTGTCGAAGCGCTCGAATTCCCTTCGTAATTCGGCAAGCGTGCCTTTGGTCCAAGGGTCGACGGGCGCGGCACCCATGAGCGAAGAGAGCAAAGCCCACGTCCATTGTCTATGTCCCGCATTGAAAATGAGTTGGGAAGCTTCGATGATGCGATCGCAAAGCGATGCATCCGGTGAAAGGTCCGTAGCCATGAGCTTGGCCAGCAACGGTAGCTGTTCCGCTTGTCGAGCAGGGTTGCGGCGAACGATCTCGAGAAGTCGTTGGAGGGCGAACGCCGACGGAGCGAGTTCGATGATGCGCTGGAGGTACATTTCGCCACGTGCTTCATCATCGAGCTTTTCGAAGCTCATTTCGGCAAGATCATGGAGAACGGCCACACGCTCTTGCACCGTACCTGTTTCCGATCGCGCATCCAAAAGAGCCGCCAATTGCTCGTAATCTCCCCGTCCTTCCAGCACGTTACATAACGATGCGAGCGCGGTGGGGTGTGCGGGGTTGAACGACAAAGCGATATCGAGCGCCTCTTCGGCCGCGTCCAGATCGTGATCGGCGAGTATCGAACCCCGAGTAGCCCACAGTTCCGCCAATTCCATCGGATCGGTCGTTGATTCAATGAGTTCTCCAATGGTGATGAGGGCTTGTTGGGCGCGTCCTGTTCGATGGAAGTGCTCGAGCAATCGTCGCATGATGGGCTTGTCATCGATACCGGCTTCGACAGCGAGTTCGAACCATGCACCCGCTTCGTCGGGACGTTTGAGTTCACCATCACATAGTTCGCCGAGGCGACGGCAAATGACACCACGTTTGTCGGTATCTCGTGTGACGAGCAGAGCTTTGAGTTCATGAAGTGCGGCAGAAACGGGGTGTTGCTGTTTGCGCAGGACCTCGGCCATCGTACCGAGCGCGGGGGGAAACAGGGGTACGGTGGAAAGGGCCTCGCGCAAACCCTCGTACGCGGCATCGAGTTCGCCTTTTTCGAGTTTCGATTGAGCGAGACGATGCAGAGCGTGTGCGCGCTGTTTGGGCTCTAGGCTTTCACCGAGCCGCTGCACGATTGTCGCGTATACTTCGCCGGCCGCATCCGTGAACCCGGCTTCGAATCGAGCGTCAGCAACGAAGAGCGCCGCGGACGGTACGGTGGGGTCGATGGCGTAGGCGGCCGAGGACAATTCGTTTGCGTGTTCATCGCATTTTGCCAACCGGGCTAGGTGAGCCGTTTTTGCAAGCCTGTTGGCATGCCATGAGGCTTCTTGCGAAACCGATGGTCGTGTCGTTCGTTCATAAGCGCGCGTTGCCTCGAGAGCCGCGGTGTATGCGTACTCATAGTCGTGGCGATCCAACGCAACAGTCGTGAGTGCATCCCACGCCTCCACATGATTCGGGTTCACGGCGACGGCCCGCTCGAACCACGAAATGGCGTGTATGGAATCGGTGGGCAGATGTTGTTGTCCGATCTGGAATAATTGTGCGGCACGCTGTTCGTTGGACAGGGATTCTTCATCGGGCTGAGGAAGCAAGGCCGCGGTGGAGCGCCATGTCTTAACGCCTCGGCCCAATCCCCTTAGGGCATCGTTTGCCAGGGTGTTTTGGGGATCGATAGTTCGTGCTTCTCTGTACAAAGCAAGCACGCGGCCTTTGGCCTTCAAGTATTGGTCACTATGCTCCGCCAGATGACAAATCACCAGCGCTTGCAACCTCGGAGGAAGCTTGACGAGATGCCGACGCCGTTGCTCGATGTATCGAGTATGATCCGCTCGCGCGAGCATGATCGCCGATAGCCATGCAGCGTCGTCCGGATCGGGTCTTGCCGGTTTTTCCGGATGCGCGCGAAGCAATGCCTCTGCACGATCCGCGTCGTTGTTTTCGAGATGCAACAATCGAATGATTTCTCGTCGCAGCGCCAACCGTTCATGCAATTCGTGCTTGTCACCGAAATTGGCGAGACGTCCTTCCATCTCGTTGAATAGATCTTGGAATCGTCCCGTGTTACGCAGAAGCCGGGTCAAGTGGAAGAAAGTGTCGTTGTCGGCGGGCATGCGTTCGAGAAGGTGTCGCAACAATCGTTCTAGCCGCGCAGGATCATCGAGGTGGCTTTCACTTACGCGCAGCGAGGCACGAAGATGCTCCAAAGCTTTTTCGGGCTCTGCATGACCAGCGGCTTGCTCTTCGAGATCGGCAAGTTCTTCCCAGCGCTCAGCCTCCCGCAGCAGTGCCGCTAGAGGGGCCAAGGCGAGATCCCGACCACCATCGAGTGCAAACAACTCCCGAAGCGCGGCAATGGCAGCATCGGTTTCGCCCATTTGCTGTTCGAGTTGCGAAAGGGTTTGTAGCAACTCGATACGCCTTTGATCGGAGGCGCGGCGAAGCTCCAATCTGACTTGCTTTCGCCGAAGTCCCATCGGAAGCGAGACATTGCCAAGCGCTCGCATCGATTCAGCCGCCTCGTCGTTGGAAGGATCCAATTCGATGACATTGGAGAACGCTACGAGCGCACCGGCGGAGTCGTGCAAACGATGGCGACATAGCCTGCCAATCTCGAGCCATCGCTCAATGTGGCGTGATACATCGGCAACCCGATCGACCCATTGCTCGAGACGAACTCGCAAGTCCTCGATTTCATCGGCTTCGCGATGCGCGTTGATCACCGTTTCGAGAGAAGCGATTTCGTCAGGCCATATTTGAAGAATCCAACGATGGGTATCGAGGCTTGCTTCCCGATCTTCGAGTTTTTCCGCGTATAGTGCCGCAACTTGCTGTGCCAAATGCAGCGCGCGACCGGAATCATGGGCTTTCGCCGCGGCCAGCCGAATCGCACTGACGATGCGGTGCCAAAGACCCGTTTGCTGTCCCAATGCGGATAGCTTATGCAGAATCGAATCATCGTCGGGCGATAACCGAAGCGCTTCCGCCAATAATTCAGCGGCTCGGACGGGTTGATGGCACTTGTGTTGGTACAAATCAGCCAGCAACTGAAGCTTGTCTGCATGATCTCCTTGCGCTCGCCATACTCCTTCCAAGATGGGTAGTGTTTGGTCCCATACCCCCAGCGCTTCAGAAGCGTCGAGCACCTCTTGCGCTACGACTTCGTCATGAGGTCGCAGACGTAGAATGAGCAACGCCTGCTGTACGGCGGCAGAAGAGTCTTGAAGGTGATCGCGGAAAATGACTTGTCGGGCTCTGGCGACACGCGCGCGCGCCTCATGGTTCGGCGCTCGATCCCATAGCTCGCCGTACACCGCTTCGAGTTCACGAAGCAATCCGTGCTCAATGGCAATACGCTGCATCTGTTCGAGGGCTCGAGACTCGTTGTCATCGAGTTCACCGCCCTGTTGCCCTTGCACGAGCCTTTGCAACTCGAGAAATGCACGATGTGGATCCTCCAGCCGCTGCTCACAAATCTGCGCGCGTTGTTGAAGCAGGGATTGTCGTTCTTCGGCCGAAAGATCCGGTCTTAACGTGGCGTCGAGTACCGAAAGCAAGTCCTCCCAACGTCCGGTGGATTCGGCCAGACGCGTCAACGCCAATCGATCGTCCTCATTGGTCGACAGCAAAGAAAGCGATTGCAAAGCGGTGAACGCCCGATGGGGGTTCGCAAGGTTTTCTTCGCAAACACGCGCAAGATGAATGCGAAAAGCACGCCGCATTTCCGGTGATTCCGTCGATTCGGCGAGCCGCTCATAAAGCCCGGCCAAGTCCTTCCAGGCTTCTGCCGTCGTTGCCGCATCCACGACTTCCCCTAACCCGGTCGAAGCATGGCAGCGGTGCAATCGATGAAGCAAAAAGAAGCGCTGGCGAGGTTGATCCTCAGGGATCAGCGGCATGATGCGTTCCAGATACTCTCGGGAATCCGCCGGCCCTTGCGTGCTCGCTGCCGCAATCTCCAACACCGATGCGGCTGCTCGCGTGTTGTCTATCGCATGAAGACGAACAAGCGGTTCGATGACCCGATCGTCACAAGGCGCCCAAGCACGAACCCGCTCATAAGCAGCCATGGCTGCAAGCCGATCTCCTCGTTTTTCCCAAAGCTGAGCAATCTGTAACCCAATGTCGTTGCGCTGTGCGTCGTCGCCTTCTCGTATCGCGTTGGATAGACGAGCCTCCAAATAGCCATGCACTTCCGTCGAGTCGGAATCGATGAACGTACGAGTCAGCGCTTGAAGAGCGTCTTGTGCCGTGGGTGCGAGATCCAATACGTGCAACCACGCTCGCGTGTTTTTGGTCGTCAATTGAAGATTTTCATCCAGATTCCGAGCTACTTCACGAGAAAGCTCGAGGGCGGATTGAACATCCGTCGTGCGCCAAAGTTGACGCGTGAGAGCTTCGTCCAGAGCTGCAAAGTTGCCTCTACGACGATGTATTCCATTGAGTTCCTTCTGCACGGGAAGATCGTCAGGAAGGATTGCGGCTACCTCGAGCCAACAGCGTTGCGCTTGATCGTCGTTGTTGGCGCGGTAAGCATAGTGCTCTCCGAGCCGACGCAGAACCGCGGCGCGTGCTTTCGAATCTTGGGTGATCGAAGCCAATCCCTCGAGGGCCCGGGTGACGCCTTCCACACTGTTGAGCCGTTCGTACAGGGCGATGAGAGCCTCGTAGGCACGAGGATTGTTCGGTTTGGCCTCGACGCTCTGTTGGAATAGGTCCGCGGCCATTTCCGGTGCGCCAAGGAATTCATCGGCCACACGGGCTGCCCGTTCGTATAACGATGCCTTGTCTTCCGCATCTTTCGCTTTGTTCGCGCGCACGATGAGAAATTGCAGAAGTCCCTCGTGATCACCTTTTCGACGAAGATGGTTTTCCCGAGCGGTTACTGCATTTCGGTCGTTGGGCGCCGTTTCCAGCACTTTCAAATAGGCGGTAGCCGCTCGCTCATGTTCTCCCGCGCCTGTCAGCAATTCCGCCGTAAGACGCAGAACATCGAGCTTGGCTGCCAAAGGCGCCTGAGCCATGGGCCGCTCGGCTACTCGCTCGAGCGCATCCCACTGCCCTTGTTGCGATCGAACGCTCGCCAAAGAGGCCAACGCAATGGGATCGTCCGGGCTTTCCTCGAGGACTTGCCCGATCAACGCCTCGGCTCGCTCCGGACTCCTCGCCCCAGAAAGAAACGCTTCAATGGCTTCGCGAAGGATGGCTACACGAGTCGTTCCCGCGCACGCTGCCGCTCGATTCTCGAGAAACTCTCCAAGATCGGGCCAGCGCTCCGCTTCGCGATACACCTGCGACAATTCCACCGTCACCTGGCCGTCCATATCGCCCAGATCCAGAAGCCTCTCCCAGTCCCGAGCTGCCGTAGATGGATCCTCCAAGTGATCAAGCGCTATGCGCGCCGCCGACCGCGTCAACTCAATGCGACGCTCCGGGCTCCATTCCGTGTCCACGGCCGATGCAAATAAATCATGCAGTCGTCGCATGTCCCCCTTCGTCTCGTAGGCCTCCCGAAGATACTCCATCGCTTCGTTGTGACCAGGCCGACGCGCTATCAAACGCTCGAAGGCGTCCTGCGCGTGTTCGTGATCAATGATTCGATCTCGATAGAGCTTGGCAAGATCGAGCAGCAGATTGATCTGCATGTCATCGGAGGTAGCCCACGTGGCATGCGCAAGCGCCGATTCATGCAACGCCGCGATGGAACGATAATCCCGCGTTCTTGCCAAGCGAGTCGTTTCACGACGAAAGTCCTGGTAAGAATTCAACGCGGGAGCAGAATCATCGTATTGCCTGGGAGGCGGCATCATGGACGGCGTGGCAAAGGGAGGAGGAGGGATCGAACGGGCGGAAACCCGACCCAAAGCCGGCGCCGACGACCGAATTGACCCAGCTCCGATCGAAGCCGTGGGGGGAACCGGCACAGGCGTTGGTTCCGACACCTCATACGCTTGCTCATACGACAAACCAGACTCCTCTGCGTCGGCCCCGTCCGGACGTCGTGTGACGGGCTCCTCGTCGTCACTCCCCGCGAAGGCAAGAGACTCCTCCAAATCAGAGGCTTGCAGTTGCGTCGGTTCCGATTCTACGACAGCGTCCCAACCCGAATCATCTCTGGGTATGCCGTCGTTTGCCGTGGCATCCGCTGGTGGTTCGGGCCGATCCGGCGACGGCTCCAAGATCGTATGAAGCTCATCGTCGGAGAAATAACTCGACCCCGTGACGAGTTCTTCGTCGTCCCATTCGACCGGCATTCCATCCCCATTGCCCTGCTTGCCGTCCTTCGGATCCATCGTCCGCATCTCCGTATTTCCAAGTGCCGAGTTTTTCGGCCGGAAGCCTTCGAAACCGTCCGCGTCTCCAACTACGATCGGTGACGTAGCCTTGATCGTTAGCACAGGCGCGTAGCGAAGATTGGCAAAAACTGGCGAAATTCCACGAGCGGTGCTCCATCGTTTCCTGCCGCACCGACCCGAAACCATTCCCAATCGTTCCTAGGTCTGTTTTTTCTCACTGCCTGCTACACTACCCGCCATGCCTCTCAGCGAGCTTCCTCCTCCGATGGGGACCACCTCGGGCGCAAGCGCCGGTCAGGAATCTCCCCTCATTCGGGTTCCACCCCCAGGTCCCATGTCGCGCCATTGGGCACAACGACTCGCGCGCGTCGAATGCCGTGCCCTGTTCCACCCCGAAGATACCCCGTCCGACCCTATCGTCTATGCGTTTTCCCTCGGCTCCAATGTCGCCGACGTCGATGGAAACCGCTACGTAGACCTAGCCGCCGGTTTCGGGGCCCTTCTTCTCGGCCATGGTGCCTCACGCCCTAGCCGTTCGCTCGAAATGCAGTTGCAACGCACCTGGACCGGACTCGGCGACTTGTACCCCTCCGATGCCAAAGTGGCATTGCTCGAACGCCTGGTATCCCTTTACCCCAAAGGTCCATCGCGAGCACTATTGTGCCAATCGGGGAGCGATGCGGTGACCGCAGCCATCAAAACCGCCGTGCTGCATACCGATCGCCCAGGAATCATCGCCTTCGAAGGCGCCTACCACGGAATGGGTTACGGCCCCTTGGCGGCTTGCGGCTATCGCGAAAGCTTTCGCTCCCCGTTTGCTCGTCAACTCAACCCCTTCGTGCGATTTGCACCCTACCCACACAACGAATCCGACCTCGATCGAGCCCTACAATCCGTCCAACACCATCTCGCCCACGGTGATATCGCAGCCATTATCGTGGAACCCGTGCTCGGACGCGGCGGATGCATCGACCCGCCTGCCTCCTTCCTTCCTTCCCTTTTCACCCTCGCCCATCAGGCCGGAGCCCTTCTCATCGCTGACGAAATCTGGACCGGGCTCGGTAGAGCAGGCGCCATGCTCGCTTCCAATCGCCAAAACGTCGTCGCCGATATCCTCTGCCTCGGCAAAGGTCTCGGCGGTGGTTTGCCCATCTCCGCCTGCCTCGCGGCAGAAGACGTCATGAACGCATGGACCCGAAATCCTGGCGTCATCCATACTTCCACGTTTCAAGGAAATGCGCTGGCTTGCAGCACCGCCGTGGCCACCATCGACTCCGTTCGTTCCCAAAAACTCGATGAACGCGCCGGGCGTGTCGGCAATGCCTTCCAACAATGGCTACGATTGGCGATTGGCTCCTACCCCCAAGTGCAAGCCATCACCGGCGCGGGATTGATGGTCGGCGTTGCCTTCGATTCCGGCACCACCGCCTCCACCGTCGCCCACGCTCTCCTGCAACGAGGATATATCGTCGTCACCGGCGGCCCCAACGCCAATACTCTGACCCTGACTCCTCCCTTGACGATCCACGAAGACCTGCTCGAAAAATTCGTGGACTGCTTGGCAGACGTCCTTGCCAACCTGCCTCGATGACCTGCTCATGACATCCCCTGGCTCTCGCGCTCACTGCCCCTTCGACTTGCCTGCATCACAAGCTCTTCATGAAAGAGTCCGACGCTTCATCGACCACCAGATGGCCGGAAGACAATCCGAATCCTTCGATTCCCTCGCGGTGGATATTGCGCGATTCCAATTCCAGTGCGAAACAGGCGTCGAAAAACTATACAAAGCAAAAAATATCGATACCGGCTCCCTGACGCTCGCTAGCCAAATCCCGGCTGTCCCTACGGATGTCTTCAAACTCCGACGAGTGGCTTGCCATCCAGCCGAACTCGATACCTATCGATTTCTCACAAGTGGCACCACACTGGGGGCGAGAGGAATGCACCCCGTGCGCGATGCCGATACGTACCGTCGCGGGACCAGAGCTTGGGCTTCCCAAATGCTCTATCCGGATACGGATAGATTGGATTGGATCCTGCTCGCGCCTCCGTTCGCGGACTCTCCGCATTCTTCCCTGGGGTTCATGCTCGACGATCTATGCGCGGCGACCCAAGGACAGGCAACATGGGCCGTGCTCGATGGCCGGGTGGACGTGGATGCGATTTCACGCGCGCTTTACTGCGCCAACCAACGCCAGATGCCCATCATCATGGCCGGCGCTTCCTTTGCCTTCGTTCACCTTCTCGAAGCGCTGCAAGGACGTAACCTGGCCTTGGGACAAAGGGGACGAGTGATGCAAACTGGCGGATTCAAAGGGAAATCTAAAGAAGTGGAGGCCCTGGCCCTGCGCGAACAGATCGCGCGGTCCTTGAAAATCCCCACCGACGCCGTGATATCCGAATATGGTATGACCGAACTCGGAAGCCAGGCGTATGAAGGAAGATGGAGAGGGTGGCTCGGACTCGAACAACCCCATGAAGACTTCGTGTGCCCCCCTTGGATGCGTGTCACGACCGTGCATCAAGAAACCCTCGAACCGTTGCCGGATGGCGAAATCGGCATCGCCCGCATCGAAGACCTGACCAACGTCGATTCCGCCGTCGCCGTGCAAACCGCCGACCGCGTCCGCGTCATGGGAAATCGCTTCCAACTCCTCGGACGTACCCCCGGTGCCACCCCCCGGGGATGCTCGATCGGCATCGACGAAATCCTGTCTCCTGAATCCTTGCGGCCATGAATGCCCTGCAGCGTGAACGAAGGCTGATGGCTCTCGTGCAGGCTTGCCAAACGCTTGCGAACCCCAAAACCCCTCAAGGAAAAGCCCTCCGAAAAGACCTCCTTGCACAAGGGCCCCTATCCGAATCGGGTGTGGAACTGGCCCTGACCGAACATCTCGAACTCGAACCGTCCATCCAAGACCGAAAAGCTCTCATGGCGGCCGCTGGACAAGCGGACGTCGTCCACGTGCTGCTTTCCGCCAACGTCTTCGTGGGCGCTCTACGCGCTTTGGCCTTGGCCGCCGTCGCGGCGCCCCACGTCGTCGTGCGCATGTCCCGACGAGAATCGGTATTTGCCCGTCACCTGCTCGATGCCGTCGACAAACGAGCCTTCGGATACCCCATCGAAATTGTAGATTCGCTTATGATTCCGAATAGTTGCGAAGGCGAGGCCCATGAGGTTCACCTTTACGGAAGCAATAGCACCATCGTCCAGGTCGCCTCGAGTCTGCCCGAATTCGTCCGAATTCGCGCTCACGGTTCAGGCTTGGGCCTAGCGGTCGTTGAGACCTCCTGTTCCACCAACGACGCGGCGCAAGCCGTTGCGGCGAGTATGATCCCTTTCGATCAACGGGGATGCCTTTCACCCCGGATCGCGTTGGTGCATGGCGATGAGTCACGCGCATGGCGGTTTTCCCAAGCGCTGCTCTCTTGCCTCGAACGCGCCGGAACGAAAATCCCTTTGGGAGATTTATTACCGGAAGAACGAGCCGAAAGGGCGCGCTACCAAGATATATGCCGTATGGCAGGAACCTTATTCGATTCCCCCCATGGCTGTGTGGGCCTGACGGGCGGTAGCCTTTGGATTCCGCCGATCGGACGCAATATGCATGTGCTTGCTTGCCAGCCTGCGGAAGTGGAAACGGTGTTGCGTCCGTGGTTGCGACGGATTGTGGCGGCGGTGGGCATCGCGGGCGGAGACGGGGGTGATCTTGCCACGATGGTTCAGCGCGTGGTGCCAAAGGCGCGGGTGAGCGCGGCCGATAGGATGCAGAAACCACCGCTGGATGGTCCCGTGGATCGAAGAACGCCTGAACCTCTCGCTCCTTCGGAGGTCATTCGTATTTTTAGAGATGAATACGAAGGGGGATGAGCGAAAGATACTACCGTACAAGGCAGGTTACCGGCCACGAGCCAGGTGTTTTCACGGGTATCGAGGGGGATGCGGCCACGGTGCCCCCCTTTTTGCGAAGATATGCGACGATCGCCTCGCGGATGGGTACTCCCATATCGACGTGAAATGCTTCTTTTTCCATGCCTGCCTGCGCGAAACGTTCACTCATCGCCAAATAATCGCTCGTGAGAAGAACGATATCATCGTTATCCCGGAGCACCCTGCCTTTTTTGGTCAACTCGACTTGTAATTCTTCCCCTTTGCACGTGACATTCGCTTGGATTCCCGCAATCGCAAAGCCGTGTCCGTGAACGAGACCGTCTTGCAGCAGTTTACGAAACGAAAGGGCTTTTATCGTCGCGGTCGCAAAACGATTGTCAAAAGGAAACATCTCGTAAAACGCGCCGTAATGCAGTGGGCCTGCGGGAATCGATGCACGAATGCCTCCGGAATTCACGAACGAAACATCCGCTCCCGGATGCGCTTCCAGCATCCAAGCTGCCAATTGCGACGATAACGGCGAGGCGGGACGGCCTCTATCCATCAAATCGGCCTCGATCGTAACGCCCACCGGTTCGAGCCGCCTGGCTTCGGAACGAGCCATATCTTCAGCAATGGCCTGCTGAACCACCGCGCTTGGCAGTACAGGCTCTCCTTCGTAGGTTCCCGGCTCACAAGCGGCGGAATAATCCTTACTTTCGTTTTGGCATAACGGATGCGGAGGATGAATCTTCAGAACGACCACGTCCCCGGTGGATGGATTGACATGCAAATCCACGCGTCCAAACGCTTTCGCATAGGCGTACGATTGGACTATCGCCGTGCCGTTGACCCGATGAGCAATCGCTTGATGGGTATGACCCGCCACGAGAACATCGATGAGGTTGGGCTCCAGGTCCCGGGCAACCTCGAAAATTTCACTATCTTGGCAAGAAGACAGGTCATCGGGATCTTCGAAAGCCTTACAACCGCCGCCCCCATGCACCGTCGCGATGACCACGACTGCCCCCTGTTCCCGCAACTTCTGCGCTTCCGAACGAAGCGTGTCTGCAAGGGGCGCCATCCGCAAGTCCTGTACATTCGCGGATACGGTGCTTCGAAGCAAGGCTTCGGAACCGGCCCCGATGATTCCCACTTTAACACCGGCGATCTCCGTCATGACCGAGGGATCGACACCCGGCCATGAGACCCTTTCCCCCGAGGCTTTCTCGACCAAATTCGATGCAAGTATTGGAAATTTCGCGAGTTTTATCGCAGCCTGCAAAGCGCCCCGCGGATCGTCGGAAGCCGAAGACGCTATCAGGGCTGGCCCGACAGGACCATAATCAAATTCATGATTGCCGATCGCGACACCGTGATAACCAAGCGCGTTGAAGGCCCGTATGCATGCCGCCCCTTCCGTTTCATTGGCGGCAATCGTACCCTGAAACATATCCCCGGCATCCACCAGCACAACCCCCCCATCCTCCTTTCTCAACCTTCGAAGGATATCGACATAGCCGCCGAAAATCGGCGCTCGTTCGATATGGCCATGCGTGTCACTCGTGGATACGACCGATAGGATCACCGGTGGGGCAGGGGTGGGAATGGGCGGCGCCGTGGCCGGAGCCGGAGGTATCGGTTGTGCGGGAGTCGGAGCACAAGCTGCGGCGACCATCGCGGCAACGACGACCATGACCATAGAACCAACGCGGATCATGGCAAGGTTGTACACTGAATCCCAAGGCAGGGGAATGGGTCCCGCGGAATATTAAAAAAGATTTGTAAAAACACTAGGTTAGCGACAGGTGGCCTCGTGAGATACGACAGAAAAGAATGGTGTGCCACCCTCGAAAACAGAATACGCTTACTTGGCGTACCGGAACAACCACATTGTCTTGTCGTATTTGTCGAGCGATACATGCACATTGTGGACGGGGTCGTAATACGACGCGATGCTCTGGTGCGGTCTTACGGTAGGGCCGTGGACGGTAAGGGTTTTCCAGAGGCGAGTTTTCGCATCATAGGCGCGAACCGTTCCGAGCAGCGGCTGGATGAGGATGAAAACGTCGTTTTTGCTGTCATAGGAAAACGCGGTGCGCGAATCGCTCGCGTCATTTTCCGGATCTTCGTTGGCAAGGCTCCATTCGTTCAAATCAATATCATAATGCCATGTTCGCGTACCCCGTACCGCTACCAGGGTCCGGGATAGAGAAATGGAATGCAACCCAGATCGTTGATGGGCAGGAGGTACAGGTCACCTGTTCTCCAATAAAGAATTATGATGATTCCTCATAAAAGGGATCCGCGCGGCGAATAAGGCTGGCGCTTACCCGATCATCCATTCATAATAAAAAAAAAGAGGTGCGCCATGGGCCGGTTCCGCTTCATGATCCTGCTACTGATCTCGGGGCTTGTGTTTTCGGCTTGCTCGAGCGATGGACAACCGAATCGGACAACCGGAGAGCCACCTCTCGAACCGATCGTTGCCCATGGGGTAACGGTTTTCAACGATGAATTGGCCAATGACGTGCAGGTCCGGGAGGGAAGCTTGGTCGTGACCGGCAAAGCGGCCAAGTTGGTGCAAGGAAGCGTGGCGGGAGACATCCTCGTGGGTAACCGCCAGACCACCACCTCGGGAAACAATCCTTACGGATTTCTTCGAAAAGTCGTGGCAGTGGAAAAGATGGGGGAGGACTATGTGGTCAAGACGACGCAGGCCACCCTTGAGGACGCCATCGAGCAAGGGGAGGCACAAACGAATTGTTCCGCACCAATTCCCTCTCGCTTCGATGAGTCGGTAACACCATTGTCCCATTCCCCGTGGCCCGGTCTTCATTCCCAAGATGTCGGAGGATTGGCGGGCGGAAAGATCGATGTGTCTGGTAAACTATTGGAAGGATTGGTCGGAGGGGGCGCGAAGCTTTCCGTAAGCCGTGGCTCGTTCAGTTTCGAGCCGGATGTGGACCTCGGCATCAAAATCAAATGGTTCAAGGTCGAGGAGTTTCACGTGGTTCTTTCTGGGGATATGGCCCTGGAATTGGCACTCCTGCTCGAGACCTCCCTATCCACGAGTCAGACGTGGAAAGGAAACTTTTTCAAGTTGGAGAAACCTCTGCCCCCGTTGATGATCGGGCCGGTTCCTGTCGTTGTGACCATGGTGTTTACGGTAAGCGGAGGCGCGGAATTCAGCGTTTCGGACAAACAAACCGTGGAAGCGGGAGCAGGGGCGAAAAGCTCCGTAGCCTTGGGCGGACGATACAAAAAAGGTTCGGGATGGTCCAAGGTCTCGGAAAGCTCTTTCCATCTCTACCCCATCGGCCCCACCATCGAGTCCGCAACGACGGTTTCGGTGAAAGGATTCATTCCCAAGGTGGAGATTGCGTTTTTGCTTTATGATGCAGTGGGTCCCACCATGAACGTGAGTCCTTATGCCAAACTCGACGTGAACGTTACACCGCCTTGCCCGTGGAAAATCACCGCTGGAGTGGAAGGAAACTTCGGAGCCAAAGTCCAAGTTCCAGTCATTGGTTATACCCTTGCCAGCACCTCCTTCAAGCTTTTCGACGTAAACGGGAACGTGGCCGACGGCCAATTGCCTGCGTGGATTTGTGGGGTAGACGGCGGTGTCGAGGCGGGTTTGGGAGGTGCCGGGGGCGGGGGGGGTAGTGGGGGTACGGGCGGAACGGCTGGCTCCGGGGGGGCATCCCAAGGTGGTTCCGGCGGGGGCTCGGGTGGCGTTGGCGCAACCGGAGGCAGCGGGGGATTCAGCGGTTCTGAGGCAGACCAAACCTGTGGAGAATTGGGTAACGCCAAAGGATGGGGCAACTTGTATTGCGAGAGGAACGGCAATGGCGCATGCCAAGGCAAAGGGCCCGCTACCTCGGATTGCGATCATTGCTGTACCGGAACCCCCTGCGTCAAGGTTGTCGAAGCCAACGGATGGACTTCCCTGCGTTGCGAAGTCAATGGCAATGGGGTTTGTGGCGGCACCGGCGTTCCTACCTTCGATTGCGATTATTGTTGTGGAAGCACATGCACGTACGACGATGATTGTGATGGAAAGATATGTGCCTGGGATGGATTCAAATACTGCTGTCGTTCGCCGGGAGCCCAGGGAAAGACATGTTTCTCCGATGGGGAATGCGGTGCCGACGAGGTTTGCGCCTGGAATGGAGAGAAGTTCGTCTGCTCTACACCCGAATGCACGGATTCTTGATCCGGGAGGGGATTCACGCCTGGAAGCAGCGAAAACAGATATTTCCCGGCTCGAACCGGGGATATTCCGCCCCATCCCTTCGCGCCGAACCTATCATGTCATGGCGTCACGCGAGCACGCAAGGCTACTCATGCTCGTTGATTCTTTCGGTATTTAATAGCCCTCGTAATTACATGGTAATTACTTGTCGTGCCAGCTCGGAGGAGCGAAGAACCGCCTTCTTTCTATTCCCTTCCATGACCCATGCCCGTGAATACCATCCGCGCCACCCGTGCCAAGGCATCCTCGCGATTTTCTTGGGATTTTTCGGATTCCGTCAAGAATACCGCCGCCACGATGGGTGCCCGGCCCATCGGCCAGTAAACGCCTACGTCATTGGTCGTACCATAAGGACCCGTGCCAGTTTTGCTTCCCAATTTCCATCCCGTGGGCAGTCCAGCCGCCAGCCGATGGGTATTGGTCTTCGTGCTCCGCAGCCACTGCACCAATCGCTCCCGAGAGCCATCCGATAGCGTTGGTTCCAGCACCCACCGACGCAACAACGTTGCCATCGCGCGCGGGCTGCTCGTATCACGCCCATCACCCGGAATCGATGTGTTGACGTCGGGTTCCCACCGATCCAGCCGTGTGACCGTATCCCCCTGCGTTCGAAGGAAATGTGTCAGGGCAGACGGGCCGCCCAAGGCTTTCAAAATCAGATTGGCGGCCGTGTTGTCGCTCATCGCAATCGCGGCTTCACATAGCTCCGCGACGGTCATCCCGCTGCCATCGGCATGTTTTTCCGTTTCCGGCGACCAAGGCAACAACGCGTCGCTGCCGTAGCGGATTCGACGATCCAGCTTCTCCTGCCCCCGATCCACCCGATGAAGCACATAGGCGGCCGCCAACCACTTGAAGGTGCTGCACATCGGAAATCGTTCGTCAATGCGATGCCCCGTCCAGGCCCCGTTTGCCGAATCGAAAATCGCCACTCCCAGACGCCCGCCGCTTGTCGTTTCAATGCTTTCCCACGCTGCCTCCCTTTCTTCCGTCGGAATCGGTGAGCGCGCGGACTGAAAACAAGCCTCGACTCCAACCAAGGATGCCAATGGCAGGAGAGCAAGTTGATGAAAATGACGGCGATTCAACATTAATAATGTGTAAAATCCAATGGTTATGTAAATTCGGGGGCTTGTTCACCCAAGGGATTGGCTTTCCTACACTCCCTTTATTTTGTTGATCAAGCTCTTTCTCATGGCCGAAGTTGGTATAGCATTCGATGGCAGCGAAAGACAAGCTCACAGCGTTTGGAATTCGCCCTCGAAAGCGCCGTAAACTCTTTCTATTTCGCACCATCACGGTAGACTCATGGCGGCTACTTGCTCTGCGATGGTCCCGGGAATCATTCAAATTGCTGAATTTCAAGGAGAAATCGTTCAATGGCACAACCCTTTTTTGGCTTGGATGACTCATCGTCGTTTTCCGAAACGATGGAACAAGTTTCCGACAAGGATGCCGGCACCGCTTTTCTTCTTTCCTATTTGGGCGGCACGTTTGGACTGGACCGCTTCTATATGGGCCAAATCGGCTTGGGGATTCTCAAACTCCTGACCTTGGGAGGATTGGGAATTTGGTCCCTCATCGATGTCATCCTATTCGGTATGGGAAAAATTCGCGATTCGCAAGGACGCCCGCTGCGACGTCCCCCTCCTGTCGGAAATCCCACTGTCGACGGCCCGACTCTGTTGATAGTATCTATGTTTCTCGGTAGTTGGGGTGTGGATCGTTTCATGTTGGGGCAGTCGGGACTGGCGGTTGCCAAAATGTTGACGTGTGGTGGGTTTGGCGTTTGGTCCGTCGTGGACCTGATCATGATTGGGACCGGATCCATGAAAGATGCGCAGGGAAATTCCCTTCGCTGGCCGTGACCCCTCTTTTGCCGTTGGGATGTCCGGGGTTTCCGGTCGGATAGCGGGTAAGAAAGGGCAGGGGGGTGAAAGTAGGGTGGGAATCGAGAAACGGTTACCTGCTAGCAGGGAGCTTCAAGTGATTTCTGGCTTAGTAAAAGTCCCCCCACGCCGTTCCGTTCTCCCTGCCTACCAGGTAGCGATCGTAACCGCTATACGAGACATAATGCAGCCACACATACCAGCCATCGTTGTAGTAGGAATCATAATTGACTGATTCGCCAGCGTTGTAGGTGGCTACCACGCTCGACGACGTGCTCGGGCCGGTGCGCACATTGATGGGGAAGTACGGAACGAACGTGCCATATTCCGTCACCCAGCCTTTCGACCCTCCGCTACTGGCGCTGCCTGAAGAGCCGGAACTGCTCGAGGAACTGGAGCTGCTCGCGGCTCCCCCCGACGAAAAGCTTCCCCAGGCTGTTCCGTTTTCGCGGCATACCATATATCGATCGTAGCCAGAATAAGATACGTAGTGAATCCAGACATACCGGCCATCATTGTAGTAAGAATCATAATTTACGGATTGGCCGGGCCCGTAGGTGGCTACGATACTCGCGGACGTATTCGGAGCGGTGCGTACGTTGATTTCGAAATACGGGCTGAACGTGCCGTATTCTTGGACCCATCCCGCCGAGGGCTTGGTGGTGGACCCGCTCGAACCGCTGCTACCGCTGGAACTGGAACCTTTCCCAGCGAGCATGTCGTGGGTGGGTTTGTAATAGTAGTGGAATCCCCAGTAAAAAGGACGATTATACGCCCCATTTCCACTTCCACTGTTGTCCCAGATGCGATGTTGCCCATTGCTGACTCCGGCATAAAGCCCGCCGTGCCAGGTATCGCCCCAGGCGTGCCCCTGGTGTGTGGAAAGAACATCGCCAGGCAACAAAACGCTGGGGTCCGAGAAATAGACCCAGTTGCTGCTGGGATAATCAGCTACCGGAAGCCCCCCGGACACCCCGAGCCAGCGTGACTTGTTGTAGCTGTTCGGATAGAAATCCTCGCTATGCATCGAGCCATCGTATAAAATGGCATTCCATACCTGACGCACATAACCGTAGCAGTCTTGCACTCCGTTGAACACATACGGGCGATTGTGGGGGGCAATCCCTTCCGCGCGCGCCAGGACCGTCTGCGACGATACCTTGGAAACGGCTTGTTCCCCAGTGCTTGTCCCTTCTCCGTACGACTCGGGTTCCCCAACCGCGCCCACGCATCCCGCTAGCGAAACAAGGGCGATCAACAAGGCGAATCCCAGAGTGGCGGTGCTACGCCCCTGCTTTCGCAAACTCTCCCATCTTGTCATCGCTGCCTCCATCTGTTGGCCCAAAACTCTATGTGGAAGTCCACTGCCGAGCACGGGAAAACAAGCCCTCGCTCTCAACCCTACCCAACCTTCTCCAAGGCGATAAGCAAGTGGTCTCGTCTTCGGGGTTCTCATTCCTCACACACCGGAGCATTCTTCATGCCATGGTGACTTCCAGGCTTTTTATCGAGCTATCGCCACGTTCCGAGTCCGACAATGGGGATCTGCCGGATCCCAGAGGAGAAATACACCGTGTTCAATGGCAGCACGGTGTCAATATCGCGCCACATCTTCTTTTATAGGGTTTTGTGATCTCTTTGCCTACATGAAAGAAGGGAATGACCGCCTGCCAAACCCCGAACAATACCGCGCCTCACCGCACCGTAATCCGCAAGGGTATCGCCCTTCCCATACCCTTTTTCCGCACTGGTCTTTTCCACGCTACGACGGTTCGCCCTACGAATCCACCACATCCATCAACACATTCCCATCCCCGGCATCAGCCGCCCCTTCATCCGCCGCGTCGCCTGCCTCCTCCTCTTCCGCGTCGCCTGCCTCATCGGCATCTCCCCCCCCGACGACATCCACGCCCTCGTCATCACTATCCCCTAGCTCATTGCCATCATCAGTGTTCAACACGTCTTCGAAAAGAGTCGCGTCGACCGTTGGCGCAATGGCCCCATCCCCTGGGCCGGAATCACCGACTCCCGCGCCCACATCGGCCCCGCCGGACCCTCCCATGCCACCCTTATCGTCCGCGACTCCCGGCGGCTCTGGCTGCGGATTGATCGCACACGCTCCCGCGGCAATCATGCCCGCCACACAAAAACAAGCCAACCATCGCAGTGCCGAAGACATGCCACGAGTGTAGCATCGAATCGCAATCCCGCGAGGTTGCGATGACAAAATGACTCGCCGCTGCTTTCGAATGTGTTATAACTACTGGTATTTACTGGCGTTTTAGATATTTCGACGCTAGGCTTGCCGCCCTCGGTTCGCGCCATGACCGATCCCAAACCCATCTTGAACCTCGTTCTTCCCCCCGAAACCACCCGCTGGCGGTGTCAGGTTTGCGGCATCGAGCATCGAGGTTCCAGCCCTCCTGCGGTATGCCCCGTTTGCGGAGTAGGCCCGGACTTTTGGGATCCCCTGAGCGAGCCAACAGACTCGTAAACAAGGATCACTCGCGATCTTGGGTCGGTGTTGCCAATTCGGCAGGGGGCTTCAAGGGCCTAAGGGCTCGAACGCCGAAGCGCAGCGCGTACGGCCTCGGAACCCCTAAGCAATACGCGTTGTGAATGCATTGTGAACATGCCTCGGCCTTGACCCACGCTCGCTGTTGATCGAGGAGCCCCGTTTCGTGTTCGAGAACTTGCGGACGATGGAATGGTTGTTCTTGCCATTCGGGGGGTAAAAAACAAGCAGGTACGGACGCATGGGTCGAAGCGCGCACGGACTGAACCACGATTCCCTGCTGGTGGGCGATGGCTGCCGCTCGTTGCAGTTGTTCGACGAACGTTGGATAAGGCACCAGAACCTCGGCAGCTTCCGGTCGTCCGGATGGGCAAATCAAAGCGGAAAGATGCCAGTCGATCGCATCGCTTACCGGCAACGCGCGCGGCCATTGTTTTGCGAAATCCACCAGATGCTCGACGTTGATTGCGCTCACCACCGTATTGATGGTGACTCGATGACCCCCATCCACCAGCCTGCGTATTCCTTTCAACGCGAAGGCGAGCTGACCCCGCGTATGGGTGCAGCGATCGTAACGCTCCGGATCCAAATCATGCAGCGATACGAAAAACGATAGATGAGGTCGAACGGGGATGAGTTGCGGATCGAGCTTGGAGCCCAAAAGCACGGCGTTGGTTTGCACCTGCACGCTGGCAATTCCTTCACGGGAACTGGCCGAGACAACCTCTCGCAGAAACGATGGACGAAGTGTTGGCTCGCCGCCCGTCAAGCTGAGCATGGCATGAGGAAAAGCCTCCGGTAGTTCGTCCAATAAAGCGTAAATATCGGATTCTAAAGGTGTTTCGTGGATTGGGGCCGTGCAAAAAAGGCAGTCTTGGTTGCATCGCGAGGTGGTACGAACCAATACTTCCGTAAGCCAGCTTTCCCCAACCTGGGAGCGCTCTACCGTACAGAACGGGAAAGTTCGAAGGAAACGTTCGGACCGCGGAGTCGAAGGGAGAAAGACACCCGCGGTGCCCTGCCATTTCTCGGGAAGACGGTTTTCGATGCGCTGCAAAACGGAAACCAGGCGCTCCAAACCGCTTTGCTCGCTTCGATCGAGCGGCCCTTGGCCATCGTAGCCAATCGAATAGCGACGGGTCTGTGAAAAACACTGGGATGCGGCATCGCGGGGGCGAATGTCCACCGTGAGATTCCGATCCGTGCGAAAACCAAAGTCGATGCGTAATCTTCCTTGCGTGAGCACCATCTCTCGGACGGGAAGATGAACCCGCAACAGCACCTGATGGAGCTGTTCGAGCCAAGTGATCTTCGCGGATGATTCGTTCACGACAATGCTGCAAGCCTAGCATGGACCGTGGCTATTTCGTGTCGTTCTTCGCAACTCCCCCTCTGCCTTTGGGAAGGCTTTGCCCTTAGCTTTTCGTTCTACGCTCCGGCTTTCGTAATTCCGATCGACAGGCTCAATCGAGGCATCTACACTGCCGACCGTGGTTCCACCGCGCGTGGTGCTCGTCACCAAGCACACCAGTTACCATGAACTCGTGGCGCAACAGCGCAACGACGAAGCAAGGCGTTTGTTGCTCGAGCGAAATATCGCTGTATCGGATAGCAAGACGTCCCGCGACGAGCACGAATGCACGCTCGAACAAGTGCAAGCCGCTCTGCGAGAACTGGGGGCGCAAGTCCAGGTCGTGGGAATTCCCCACCAACCCTTTTCGGTGCGCGGAGTATCGCTGGTGGTCACCGTCGGTGGCGATGGGACGTTGCTCGCAGCTTCCCATCAATGCGATGCCCACACGCCCGTGCTTGGCATCAACAGCGCGCCATCCACTTCCGTTGGCTTTTTCTGTGGGTTGAAGCCAGGACGACGTCTTTGCGCGAACCTTCGACAAGCGTTGGAAGGAAATATGCCGAGCGTGGCTCTGGCAAGGATGGAAGTACGTTTGAATCGACGGTTGATCTCTCGTCGCGTGTTGAATGAAGCCTTGTTTTGCCACGCTTCTCCGGCCGCCACGTCGCGGTATATCGTGCAGATCGGCAAAGGCTTGGAGAACCACAAGTCCAGTGGGTTTTGGATTGGTCCCGCGGCAGGCTCGACGGCGGCCCAGCATTCCGCGGGTGGAAAAATCCTTCCGATGACTTCGAAACGACTGCAATTCGTGGTGCGCGAGCCTTATACCTTGACGGGGCGATTGCGCTTTTCCCGAGTCCTCGTACGGGAAGGCGATTCGTTGGTCGTGTACAACAAAATGAGCGAGGCCAAGCTTTTTCTCGATGGTCCCCATTACGTGGTGGATATCGGACCAGGGGCCAGACTTCGCTTTTCCTTGTCGTCAGAACCCTTGCATGTGCTGGGTATCAAAGCGAATCGGGGCCGCTCTCGCAGTGGACGAGTCCCGTTCGGATCGTGCAAAGGATTGGCGAATCGACCATGAATTCACGGCCCGGATTGTATGTAACTAATTGAATTTGCATATAAAATATTCTGTTTGCCCCCTTGGGCGCGAGCCTTCATCCCTTCGAGGGCGCATGGACTCCATGCTAGCCTGCCGCCCCGACATCCGCTATGCGTGCTGGCATGCTTTCGGCCCGGCGCCTATCTATTCTCACAGCCGCTGTTTGGCTGGCCACTGCGCCCGCTTGTTCCTCTTCCAGTGGACACAGCGAGGAACCCTCTCCCACGTTGGTCACGGTATCGCCCTACACGTTCGGTCAAGGCGTCGTCTGCGGTGACTTTCCAGGAGCATGGAAATCCTATGTCGCCACGCTCACCGATGTCACTGACCCGTCGCGGCCTTTCATATTGGCTTCCTCCAATCCCGTGCCTTGCAGCATGCCCGTGTCGTTTTCCTGGGTCGTTCCAGGTCACGAGTATGTCGCAGAAATCGATGGGTATGAGCAAAGGGACCTGGTGTCCTTCGGGGGTGAGTCTTCGGGAAGCCGTCATGTGATCGATCCTGCGACGGGTCTGGAAATGAGCCCCCGCTGGCAAACGACCTGCGGAAAAACGACGGAACACGCGGAAGCAGAAACGACGATGGCCTACTTGCAGCGAAATGTCGTCGTTGGGGATTGTCGCCCCCTTTCGGAAATCAAACCAGGAACGAGTCCAACGAGCCTCGTGCTCGACCTATCCACGGTTCGGGGAGCGCTGGTTTGCGGTCAACAACCCGGCCAGGTGAGTCGGTTTCGTGTCTCCCCCGACGACCCGGCCTTGTCTGCCCTCGATGCGGATTGTGACGAACAACTGACGTTCTCACCCCTCGACCCCAAAAAACGATATCGATTCCATATCGAAGGCTTCGAATCGGAAGCCTCTTCCCCCACATGGGGTACATGGTGCGAAGGGCGTACGGAAGCTGGGGTTTCGCTGCCCACCGCATGCGATCCGTTGGTGACTCAAGGCGCTTTGCAAGTCGATATGCCCCAATTGCTCGCCTCCTCTCCCTATGCTTGCTCCCCGGAGGATATCGTTTCCTATCGCGCCCTTTTGCTCGGCTACTCCCTTGCCTCGGAAAAACGAAATTGCTCGTCTCCCGTCGTTTTTCCCGGACTAGAACCCACGACATACCAGGTGCTCATCGACGCTTTCGACTCTTCCGGGCGTGAGCGATTGAACGCCTTTTGTGAAGGTCAGGTCCAACCAGGCCAAATCGTCGATGTTCATTGTCAGATCAAAGCTGCTGAGGGCGTGGAATAGAAAAGAGCAATAATATCACTGTATTACGCTTGTGTCGGCGATCCTATGCCCTGTTTCGAATGCGGCATTCCTTTTGGCTTCGTGCTACCACCGCAACGTCATGCGTTTATGGTGCCGTTCGTCGATGGCATGCCTTGGCCTGTGGCTGACTTGGTCTGCCGTCGCATGGGCCGACCCTTCGGTGGAAGCGTCGGTGGACCCGCCGGATAGCGCTCAGCCATCGGAATCCACCGAACCGAGGGAGCCTGCGTGGTGTGCGTCTGAACTCGAGGTGTGGCAAGACGAGATCTGCTCGTATATCCCCGAGAATTTGCCGCAGGACAGGCCGACTACCCTGGTTATTTATCTTCACGGTGTCATTCAACCTGGCACCACGTGGCAGTACGGACCGCAACGGGGCATGGTACGAGCCGCCAACAAACATGGTTTCGCAGTCATCATGCCGCGTGGACGAAGGGGAATCGGTCCCGGTTCGATGCGGGATTGGTGGACCTGGCCCACGTCCGCGCGCGCGCAAACACAGGTGGAGCAGGCAATTTTGCAGCAGTGGGCGCAAGCCCGTGCGTGGCTCGAACAGCGCCTCGGCAAGCCTTTCGAAAAAGTATATGTGGTTGGTTTTTCCAACGGTGCCTACTACGCCGCTTCTCTGGCTCTTCGCGGCGTATTGTCCGTAAACGGATATGTCATTGTGGCGGGAGGGTCCGCCCAAGCCGCTTCCCAGGGGGGAGCGCAGGCCACCCACCGCCCACCCATCTACATCGGATATGGTCATCGCGACTCGGTGGGACAGGATTGTAGAAGCCTGGGACAGGCTCTTGCACGCCTTCGATGGAAACATCGTATCGTCGGACGACCACGAGTGGGTCATCTCATGACCGACTCGCAGATCGAAGAAGCCATGGAGTTTTTTCGAACCATCCCATGAATACCGCCAAGGTTTTTCTTCGACGCGTTTGCGCGGCTGAGTCGCCTGAACAATGGGGCCAGGCGGCCCAGGATGTGCTAGAAGCCTCACAAACCCTTGAATTCATTAGAAAACGGGATTTAATTGCCGTCAAACTCCACGTGGGGGAGCCGGGAACGACGACCTTTCTTCCTGCCGAGGTCGCGGCTGGCGTCGTCCGCTGCATTCGCGCCCGGGAGGCTCGTCCCTTTCTGACCGATTCCTGCGTGTTGTACAGCGGGCCCCGTTCCAACGGTGCCGAGCATGCGGAAGTTGCCGCTCGACATGGCTTCTGCTTGGAACGCACCGGTGCCGTTTTTGTCCCCGCCGACGGGTTGGAAGGAAATCAAGAACGAATCGTTGGCATCGATGGCAATCACTTCCGCGAAGTCGGTGTAGCCGCCCTCATTGCCGATGCCGATGGGCTTGTCGTCCTTTCCCATGCAACCGGCCATCTTTCCGCTGGATATGGCGGAACCATCAAAAATCTGGGCATGGGCTGCGCCTCTCGAAAAGGCAAGCTCCTACAGCATAGCGATACCAAACCGCGTATTCGTCGTGATGCCTGCACGGCCTGTGGCGCTTGTGTCGAGGCCTGTCCCGAACGAGCCATTATGCAAGATGCGCAGGGAATTGCTGCCATTGACGATCCGCTTTGTATCGGTTGCGGAGAATGCATCGCGCAGTGTCGAAGCGATGCCGTTCGATTTCGTTGGGATAGTGCATCCCATGCCATGCAGGAAAAAATGGCCGAACATGCCCTTGGCGTGGTGCGTCACGCCAAAGGTCGTCTGACCTTCTTGCTCGGCTTGGTGAACTTGACCCAGGATTGTGATTGCATGGGATGCCGATCCCCCATCGTGGCAAGGGACATTGGCTTTGCCGTTTCTTCCGACCCCGTCGCGCTCGATCAAGCTGCTTTCGAATTGGTCCGTGCAGCGGAGAACCAAACCTTGGACAAGCTTTCCTACCCGTTGCTCGATGGTGCGCATCAAGTGGAATATGCGGAGAGGCTTGGTTTGGGAACACGTCGATTCGAGCTGATCGAAGTATGATCGAGGATGCGGCCCGTTTGGTAATCATCGGACTCGGTCGCAGCTTCGGGTGCGACACGATGGGATCGCGAAAAGCTCGATACGGCATTGGAGAGGACATGAATGACGCAGATTGGTAGCGGCAATGCGTAAATTCATGCGTTTTCGAGGGTGACGGATTTGGCCTGAGATATGCTGGGGTAGCTGTCATCGAACGCCCATTGTGGAAGGAACCAACATGCGAACACGGCTCATCCTCATCTCATCTTTTGGTATCGCGTTACTATCCTCGCGCGGCGTCCTGGCGGCGGATATCAACGCGGATCCGAGCAATTACAAGGCCGCCTTGCCGACACTGAAACCTGGCGACACGCTTCACCTTGCGGGCGGCACCTATCCCAAATTGCTCGTGATCAACAATCTCAAAGGAACGGAAAGCCAGCCGATCGTCATTCAAGGTCCGTCCTCTGGCGCTCCCGCCGTGTTCACCGCGGACCCGGGGCCCTGCTGCAACACCATCGAAATCACCAACTCCGAATACGTCGTTTTGCGCTATCTTACCGTCGACGGCAAAGGAGTGGACGGCGCTTTTGGACTGAGCGCCAAAGGGGGCGACAACAATCTCGTCCATCATATCACCGTGGAAGGATGCACCTTCATCGGTCATGACAACGGGCAACAGACGGTGGCGATTTCCACGAAAGCGCCGACCTGGGGATGGGTCATTCGCGGAAATATCGTTTCGGGTGCGGGCACCGGGCTATACCTCGGCAATTCCAACGGCGAATCCGCGTTTGTGGCCGGCATCATCGAAAACAACCTCATCGAGGATACGGTCGGCTACAACATGCAAATCAAGCATCAAAAGCCGCGTCCTTCCATCGCTGGCATGCCCACGGGTCCCAACTCCACCATCATTCGACACAACGTTTTCATCAAAAACGATCGCCCGAGCCCCGACGGGGACCGTCCCAACTTATTGGTGGGTGGCTTCCCAGATACAGGTCCAGGGTCGGAGGACCTTTACGAAATTTACGGTAACGTGCTCATTGGCAATCACCGCGAATCATTGCTCCAGGCTTCTGGGCGCGTTTCGATTCACGACAACGTATTCATCGATGTGACTGACACCGCCATCTTGCTGCGGAACCATGACCTGCCTCTCAAGCTCGCACGCGTCTACAATAACACGATTTTTAGTGCGAAGCGAGGAATCAACGTGGGTAGCAACGCTGCTCAAGGTTCTGCGATTTTTGGCAATCTCATTTTTGCCGACACCGGAGTGTCGGGTGGTAGCGATGTTCGCGACAACTTGATCGACACCGTCGCAAACGCCGCTCAATACGTAAAAAACCCATCCACCAAACTCGGCAACATGGATTTTTATCCTTTGACGGGCAAGTGCGAAGGCGCTGCCATCGATATGGCCGTCGCCAAAAGCGATATCGATTATGACGTGGATTTCAACGGCACTTCCAAAGCGGGCTTCACCTTTCGAGGTGCCTACGCTGGCTCGGGAACCAACCCCGGTTGGCCCATCAGCAATACCATCAAAGATACGGAAGGCTCCACGCCTGACCCGGACGCGGGTACCGGCGGCAGCGGAGGGGCGAATACCGGCGGCAGCGGAGGGGCGAATACCGGCGGCAGCGGAGGGGCGAATACTGGGGGAAGCGCGGGGGCAAACGAAGGCGGTTCGGCAGGAACAGGCACGGGGGGAAGCAGCGGATCCAGCGCTGGTAACGCGGGCAACACCAACACCGGTGGAAAATCTGGCTCGGGCGGTAGTTCTGCGGGCGCCTCTGGAAAACCCGCTAATCCCTCCGCCGCAGGGGAAGACGACGACAGCGGTTGCTCTTGCACAACGGCTCGTTCCACGGGCAACTCGGCTTGGCTCGCACTTCTAACCCTCGGCCTTGCTGCCCTTGGGAGGCGTCACCGCAGCGCTTCCGACACAAATCCAAGCGATCCCTCGTAAGGCGTTTTGCTCTCCGGCTGCACGAGCACCGCCGTAACCACCGCTCCCGCAACCAACGCTGCCCCCGTGGCCCAAAACCACCACTGCTTCGTGATCGGACGACTGCTTTGGGTGAGCGCAATGGTGACTTGTTGGCGAGAACCCGGCTTCACGTTTACCGTCCTTTCCGCAGGCTCATGCCCAGGCGCCACGATCCGCAAACGCCTCGTACCCAGCGGTATTTGCCCGTGATAATGCCCACGACCCACGAGCTTGCCGTCCAACCATATCTCGGCCTGCGCTGGAGAAGCCTCGATCGAAATCCTCGATGACTTGGGATGGCTTTTCGCATCGAGAATCACTTCAGCATGCTCCCCCGCCTTGAACTCGATGCGCCGCACCGCTGGTTCATAACCTTCACGAACCGCTTCAAAAACATGAGTTCCCGGATCCAGCACCGCGGAATGAACCCCGTCTCGTTGGCCTGTCGGCTTGCCATCGATACGCACAGATGTCGCCCCGCCCGATACACGCACCTTCACGTGAATCAACCCCGCTTGCAACTCATCGATCAATGTGGTGGCCATCTCCGCCATCTTCTTATGTTTCGCATGATCCCGAACCTCGAGGAATTGCCTGAAACAATCGAGCGCTTCGAGGTACCGGCCCACCCCACGATAAGCCAACCCAAGGTTGAAAAGCACAGGTGCCGTCTCTCGAATCGAACGCGATTTTTCTAGCTCCACGAGGGCTTGCGCGAACTGCGAATCATCGAGCAAAGCAACCCCTCGCTCGAAGTGAGAGCGTGCAAGCTGGGCATCATCCGCAAAGGCAACCGAAGAACCCAGGCTCAAGGCCATTGTGAGCAGAACGGTTCGAATCTTCATTCGTATTCTCGAATCGGTACGACAGGTGGGCGCTGCGAACCCGTCGGCAACGCTCGGCTCCCTTTGACAGGTGGCGCAACCACGCCAGGAACAACCACGGTAGGAATATGTATCCTCGTGGGAATGGGAGAAACCGAAGCCGCACTCGACGTTGCACTAGCTGATCCCATCGTGGGAGCTGCGGAGTTTGACGCGACGGGTACCGTAGGCTGGGAAATAGTGGCTGTCGCTGCCGATGCCGATGGCTGTTCGCGCTGCATGGCAGGTCGAAACCACAGAAATGCGAGGATGACAACGAGAAAAACCGCGACGGCCAATGCTCCCGCCATCCTTTTCCTTTGCTGTTTTCGCTGAAGAGCGAGGATCGACGAGGGGACGGCCTGAATCGTTTTTTCTATCGATGGGGATTCGACGAGGTTTGGTTCGACTCGACGTACGTAGGAGGCTGAAAGCTGCTCGGGGGTCATGGTAGCCACGGCCCCTGAGACGCTGGCACGAGCTTGCATCAAGGCTTCGCGCATCGCCTGTGCGCTCGGCCATCGATGGGCTGGGTCCCGGGCCAGCGACTTGTCGATCACCGAAATCAACTCCATCGGCAAATCCGGTCGAAACTCCGCAAGGCTCGGAGCCGTATCCCGGATGATACAGGCCAATAGTAGACTCGGATTTCGCTCCGCAAACGGAGGACGCTCCGCCAGACCCCGAAATAGCACGGCCCCCACGGACCAAATATCCGTTCGTGGGTCCACCGACTGCCCAGAGGCTTGCTCCGGACTCATATACGCCGGCGTTCCAATGACCGTTCCAAAGGTCGTCAGCGATTCCTCCACACTGACTTTCTGGCGCTTCGCGGCACCAAAATCCAACACGCGAACAGAAAAGCTGCCGTGTTCTCCCGGAAGGAGAAAAATATTGGGAGGCTTGATATCTCGATGGATGATTCCCGCCTGGTGGGCCGCCGCCAAGGCGTCGAGGACCCCGTCTCCCACATCGAGTATCTGGCGGATCGAAAGCAATTTGCGACGATAGGCGTCGGCTAGATCCATTCCTTCGAGGAAATCGAAGGCAACGTACACCCCCACGGCCTCGTCTACACCGGCATCAACGACTTCGACGATATTCGGATGGCCTATTTCCGCTGCTGCTTTCGCTTCGCGGAGGAACCGTTCCGACATGATTTTATCGCGGGTATACTGTTCGTTGAGAAGCTTCAGAGCTACTTGGCGCCCCGTAAATCGATGGCGCGCACGATATACCGTCCCCACTCCCCCCGCGGCAACACGCTGGCAAATGTCGTACTTGCCGTCGACAATCATCCCGATCGGATCAGGCTCATCGTTGGACGGTTGGTTGGAGGGAATTGCCACAGGGATAGATTACACGGATGTGGCTGGCATTCCAATGTGCGAGCGGAATTGCGGAGGAAGCGATCAGTCTTCTTTTCCAGATTGTGTCTTGTCTGACCAGCCGATTCGCTTCATGGTCCGCTGAAGAAAACGTCGACCCACGCCAGCCTCCCTTGCGGCCGCGGAGACATTTCCCCCTGTCTTTCGAAGAAGTGCGCGAAGATACACTTCATCGAATTGTTCCATCCACGCCACCCGGGCCTCCTTCAAAGGCATATGCGTGGGAACGAGATCGTCCAGGGCGGTTGAAATCGGCTTTGGATCCGCGGGGATACGCTCTCCTGCCCAGCCCAGGGACAGACCTCGCTCCAAAAAATTGCGTAGCTCGCGGACGTTGCCAGGCCAGCCCCGCGAACCCAATGATGCAAGGATTTCCGCAGGAAGCGATACGGGTTGATCCGACAGACGCGCCAACAAATGACGTGCGAGAATGGGAATATCACCACGACGCTGCCGCAAGGGAGGAAGCTCGACCATCACCACGGCAAGGCGGAAAAATAAGTCTTCTCGAAAGTATCCAGCGTTCACCGCGGCAGAGAGGGGCTGGTTGGTCGCCGCGATGAGACGGACGTCCACACGCTTGGAGCGGTTCGAACCGACACGTCGTATCTCTCGGTTTTCGAGGACCCGCAACAGCTTTCGTTGCAACCCCAGCGGCAGTTCCCCGATCTCATCGAGAAATAGCGTTCCCCCATCCGCCTCTTCGATGACTCCCGTACGGTCCGAAATCGCACCGCTGAACGCTCCCCGCACATGCCCGAATAACTCGCTTTCAAAAAGCGTCTCGGCAATCGCCCCGCAATCGACCGCCACGAACGAACCCTCCGCTCGACGGGAGTTTTCGTGGATGGCTCTTGCCGCCAAGTCCTTTCCAGTTCCTGTCTCCCCCTGAATCAACACCGTGGCGTCGGTCGGAGCGACCCGCTCGAGCACGGAAAATACCGCGCGCATCGCTGGACTCCGCCCCACCATCTCTCCAAAACTGTCGTTCGCCGAAAGCTCCGCAATCAGCATCTCCCCCGACCGCTCCACCCGCATCACCGTCGAACCCACGCGAATCCGATTGCCCTCACGAACATCCGCATCGCGAATCCGTACTTCTTCGATGAACGTACCGTTGGTGCTTTCACAATCCCGAAGCACCACCCGATCGTGCTGCACCGAGATTTCCGCATGAACCCGCGAAACCGTCGGATCTTGCAGACAAATCTGACTCGACGTCGCACTGCCAATCACACTCGACCCCACCGGACAGCCAAACGTTACCCCCCGTTGTGCCCCCTCCATCACCGTGAGACGATAGCTCGGTACCTCCCACCGCGATGGCACCGCCGCTTTCAACTGGACCGTCTCGAACTCCGGATCTTGCACCGCTCCCGTCCGTCCCGTTCCAGAAGGCTTGTTCATCATCCTGTCCTACTGCAACCCGTCGAGCATGCCAACGTCACCCGAGAATAGACCGACGGTTCCCTCGGTCAAGGATTGCCTTCCCACGCCGCAGTTCCCGTCGATGAACCCGTCGCCCGTGTCAGCACCAAGGTTCGTACGTTCGTGTCCAACTCGATCTGAGGCACCGTCACCGAACCGTCGTCATTCGCCAATACCGTCCCCGTTTTCCCCTCCCATTGCCATCGAATCGGCTCTCCCGCAAGACAGCGGAAACGACGTATCCGTCGTGCCGTAACGTCCACCGTCACCGGCCATGAGCCGTCAAATCGATCCCCCCGCGTAGGATAGCCCGCCTTCGGCGCCGCGCTGCCTTTCCCATCCACCACAAAGAGCGGAATCTCAAACCGCTCCCATTCATCCACCACACCGTTCGTATCCCAGCGTAAAAATCGATTGAGCGCTCCCGCTATCTCACCAGACCAGCCCGTATCTCCGGCCGTACCCACCTGCCCCGCATACCCACTGTTGTCGTTCCACGCTCGCTTGCCATTGCCCGTCCCATCGCCTGGATCGCGGTCGTGGCTCGCTCGCGAAAACGCGGGAAATGCCCGATCCCTTCGAAGATAACTCCGTTCGTCGAACAGTAGACTGAATCCATCATCCCACCAGCCCTCACCCATCACCGGATCCGCCGAACCATGACCTCCCTCATCCCATACCGCGATATGACCGATCCCCTCCTTTTGCACCGTCTGATAATACGATAACCCCGTCAGTGCGCTGGCATGGGTGACCGCGCCAAAGTGGATCGTCGCATCGTCCTTGCCATGCTTCGTAAACAAGAATTGATCCCTGGCCTCCGGCATGTCCAACAAAACACGAGTGATATCCTGCCGATCCCATACCCCCAACGCCGTCCCATCCTCCAACGAGGTACCATCTTGCCAATTGTCCTGCACCTTTCCCCAGAGTTCTTCGAGTTGCTTGATCCGCGCGGGACGATGGTTGCGAGGGATCATTTGCCCGATCGTGGCTTCGACAAACGCAAAATGACGACCGTAGAGCAGCCCAAAGGCGCTCGCTCCCGCCCCACCCATGGACCCGCCTGTCACATAGACCCGCTCCGGGTCCGCACCAGGATACGTACGAAGCACCCATTCCAACAAATGAAGGATCCGACGTTGCGTATAATTCGGTACTGTCGTTGAACTTCCCCCCGGAGAGCCATCCCCATATCCCCACCAATACGAATTCATCGAATCGTGTGGGTAGATGCGGAACTGGCCTCCAGAACTCGTCCCATTGTACGGGGCGCCTCCGAAACCGTGGAGATAGATCCGAACCGGCATGCGCTCCGAGGCAGTCGCACCATTGGGGACGTACACTCGTGCAACAAACTTGCGCCCCGCATGTCCAGGACTATCCAGGTAAGCATCCGTCGTTTGGGATAGTGTCAGCTTCGAGTATCCCGATTCGGTGGATGTAGCCGTGATCGTTGGAAACGATGGTGTGATACTGTCTATAATCGTGATGGAAAACGATGCGGTAGTCGATCCGGCCTCATTCGATGCGTGAACCGTAACCGGATAGCTATTGCCTCCCTGAATGAAGTCCGGTGTGAACGTGAGTTGTCGCGAATCCTCATCGAATCTCGCTCCGGGCGGAAGCCCGTCCAGCCATATCCGTGTCTGTTTTGCCGAGGAAATGACCTCGATCGATAGCCGTAAGGTTTCATCCTCCATCACGGTCTGATCCGCGGGCGCGACAATCTCCGGAGCGGAAAGCTCCGTTTCCCCACCACCACTACCGCTGCTTCCACTGCTGCCGCTGCTAGCGCCACTTCCCCCACTACCGCTGCTGCCAGCGCTGCCGCTGCTTCCACTACTGCCGCTGCTGCCGCTGCTTCCAGTGCTGCCGGCGCTTCCACCGCTTCCGCCGCGCGCATCGTCGAAGCCCGCATCCTCCGAGCCACAACCCCCCAGGCAAAAGGCCAAGGGAAGGAAAACCAAAGCCAATACGATGCGTGACCGTGAACATCCGATGCTCGCCATGCTCCTAGTCTACCGATAACCAGCCCCGGATGCCCAGGTCCCGATGCCCCTCGGAAAGCAAGTCGTCGGACGCACGGGGCAAGTCGTTAGAACGCCTGTCCGACCGCCAGAGAAAAAGCAATCGGTTGGCCGAAGATTTGTCCTGGATCTCGCTCCTCGCGGTCGAGATCTCCGCCGATTTTTTGCATGCCAGGAACGCGATATCCGACATCGAGACGAATGGGTCCCACAGGCGTATCGTAGCGGAAGCCCATCCCCGTGGATAAATGTAAGTATTCGAAATGAAAAGTAGTTTTATCTCTCGTGACGTCGGAGGCGTCAGCAAAAACCGCCCCCGTCAAGGGTCCCAGAATGGGATACCGAACCTCCGCGGATGCCTCCCATAACGTAAGGCCCCCCAACGGAATACGACAAGCGTCCTCCGAATACCCGGCACCACATCGATCGCGAAATTCCCTGGCCGAAACGTTCGGAGCCAAAAACGCTCCGGGACCGTGGGGCCCTACCGCGCGGTACGGATAGCCACGATTCGAGGAAGGACCGCCCGAGTAAAACGCACGGAAGTACAAGAGCTGCTGGTCCCGCGTATCGCCCTCGTCGAACTGGTCTTTGAGCGCTTGCCCATAATCGCGAGGAAATAAAAAACCCACCGTCGAACGAACGGCGAACGTGACCGTTGAGGAAATCGGGGCATATAAACGCACTTCCGGCTGCACTTTCACGTCCGATACGCTGCCTCCCAATATTCCCCCCGCCAGTTGTAACGAGTTGCTCAGGAAGGCTCCTCGATGGGGACGCAACGAATCATCTCGAAAGTCCAAATAGGACGATAGCTCCACGTAGCGAACCAGCACCCTGCGCAGGCTATCGTCGAGAATTCCTACATAGGTGAAAGGATAGTAGGCCTGCCCGTGAAAGAAGGTTCCCACATGAAGGTGATGGTTCCAAAACATACGTTCGATTCCCACCGCGCCTTTGAGTTCTCGATAGCCGAGAATGACGTCATCCGAATAGCTCTGCAGAAGCACTGGGAAAATACTTGCATTTCCACGTAAAACCCCTGTCGACCGCGGTTCGAGGAACCCTGGTTGTCGAAGCGATGCGAGCAGTTTGCCTTCCGGCAACAATCGGTCGGGGGACTCGAACTGCCCAACTTTCGTGGGGAAAAACACGATCCCGGGCATGGCCGTTACGGTGAATCGTCGTAATCCTCCCAAAAAATTGCGGCTTTCCCACCCAGCCACGCCGTGAACGTCGGCCCGAATCGTATCAAGTTCCGTTCCCACTCCCAACTTGATCGTACGAAGCGGGGCGGGGGTGCATCGGACCACCACGTCAACCGCCGGTTGCCCTGCCTTGTTTCGCGGGATGTTCGTGGGCGCTTGCGGATCGCCCGAAGGCCAGGAAACCTGCACGTCCGCCAATACCCCGAGATCCAGAAGCGCGTTTTTCCCCGTTTCGAGATCCTTGGCCGAAAAACTATCCCCAGGATTCACGTTGAATACGCGTCGAATCGGCTCCCGTGGCAGATCCTGAATCCCGAGAAATGTCACCGAACGAACGAGAAATAACGGTCCCGCCTTGATCTCATATTGAATCGTCGCACTCAAATCGAGAAGGTTCACCTGCACCCGCCCCTCGACCTCAGCCCAGGCAAATCCACGGTTTTTCAGCTCCGCACGAATCCGGTCTTTCGTCTGCTCATAGATCGTCTCATCGAATCGATCGCCAGGTTTCAGCCCTTTTTCCACCGCGTTGAGAATGGCGGCCTGATGCTCGAACGGCACGGTATTCAACCCCGAAGGCAAAGCGGAACGCACGATGGTGGGGGGACCCTCATGGACCGCGATCTCGACCCGCACATGCCCTTGTTTACCCGTGGGAATGACGCGCGCTGCGCGCACTCGCGAATGGTAATAGCCTTTGGAACGATAATACCGCTCGATGCGAGCCAGATCCTGCTGCAACACGAAACGGTCGAAATACGCGTACTCAAACGCTACCCCATCCCAGATTCCAAGAAAACGCGGACTCGATCCTGTCGCGATTTTCCCTTTGATCTCGTCATCACGCAGTTGCGTGTTTTCTTGAATGTCGATCCGATCGACCGCCTGACGCCCCGGCGCGAGCGAATAACACCCGGTGAGCAAAGCCATGCCCCACAGCCAAAGCCAAGCCAACCACCTCTTGTCTGCTGTCAGGCTTCGTCTCATGATCGATGTTGTCGAGACAACCACGTTCTCGTGCGGCCACCATTCCAGGCTCGGCCCAGGAGGTCTAGCCTAGACAGATACCCTTTGCCGTTGGTTTCCGCAATGCCGCGACCCGTTGCAATTGTTCCCCCATGAACGTACGACCAGTCGCGATGCATAACGTACGACATTGCCCAGAACTCGACCGGCTCGCTGGTTGGTGCGTCCACGAAATCCAGGCCTCGGCAAGCGCCGTGGTGGCTTGCGCGTTTCGCCGTGAGCATGGATGGCAAGTGGATGAAGGTTTCGCCCGCATCGATGACCCGAATCAGCCGGAGGCGGGAACCGATACCCTCTTCGATCTTGCCTCTTTGACCAAAAGCTTCGTGGCTCTCGCGTTCGCAAGGCTCGTTCGTGATGGTCTTGTGGATTGGCTCATGCCGCTGGGCGTTCCGTTGCGCGATGCGCATGGTACGCAGGTCGCCAGCGTTCCGCTGTTGTGGTTGGTGGCCCATCGTGCGGGATTGGAAGGGCACCGCCCCTTGTACGCGCCGCTTCAAGAGGGAAAAATCGTGGATCGATGCCTCGCCCTGCGGCAAGCCGCCATGGCTCTTCGCCCGGAATGCCTCGCTATCACCCCGAAAGAAGATGGATTTCCCCCATGTTATAGCGATCTCGGGTATCTGCTCTTCGGAGAAGCCATGAGCCGAGCGTCGGGATTGCCCCTCGACGAAATCATCCGTGCGCAAATATCACAACCCCTTGGTATCCAAGCTCGTTCCGCCCGACAATGGCGCGAGGGGGAGCCCGCTTTCGTTCAGCGAACCGCACCCACCGAAGTCGTAGCCTGGAGGGGAGGGCTGGTGCGCGGCGCCGTTCATGACGAAAACGCCTGGGCCCTTGGTGGCGATGGACTATGCGGTCATGCTGGGCTCTTTGCGACGGCCAGGGATGTGGCCATGCTCGGCGCGGCCATCCTCGATGCTTTGCAAGGCACGCGCGACGATTGGCTCACGGTCGAACAACTCGAACCGCTCGTTCGCCGTCGGCCCGAAAGCACCTTGCGCGCGGGATTCGACGGAAAAAACGATCATGGCTCTAGCTCCGCGGGCGAACGCTGTAGCCCTGACACATTCGGTCACCTCGGATTTACCGGAACCTCGTTCTGGATCGACCCGCATGCGCAAGTCGTCGCGGTTCTGCTCACCAATCGTGTCTATCCGAAAAGGGATAATTTGACGATTCAAATGGCACGACCCACCATCCACGACGAACTATTCGCTTGGGGATTGCGCCATGCCCATCGCGATGGCCGGAAAGACGCGGACGCCCGCCGAATGTAAATTTTTCAACAAAATATTGTGAAGATGGAGCCATTCCGAGCTTTCTGCTAACCTTGCCCCAGGGCCATGAAAACGTTCACACCTGTCGTGCGGATGCTTTTCCTTGGAGCGTGGATGGGTACCCGCGTACCGGTGGGTTGTCTTGTTAATACGGAAACGGATAGCAGCCGTTTCGAGCCAACCCAAGGAGAGGATGCTTCCCCTGGCGATGTTGCCGATGCCAGCGGCGATGCCGTCGATGATGGAAACGAGGGACAGGGGCACGATGGTTCCGGGCACGATGTCGCCAACGATCATGCCGCGGATGGCCCCGCACCTATGGCGGAAGCCGGCCCAACACCCTTGCCATGGTACGAAGGAACGTTTCGATACTTGCCTGCGGTACAAGCCAACCTCGTTGCCTTCGTGGGCGATCTTTCTCATCCTAACCAAGGCGGCTATGGCAAGGTTAGTTCCTCACGGGCCGGCAAGTTCGACACCATGTTGAAAGCCTTGTTCGAAGCCATCGAACGAGCGCATGTCGATGGCGCCTTGCCGGATTGGTGCGGCGTGCGCGAACTCGCGGCCCAGGCAGGCTACGAACTGCAACGCTTTCGAGAGGAAGCCACAGGACGATGGCTCTTGTATGGCTGGGATACCACAACCTACGGACAGGCCTACTTCTTCATCAACCCCGAACCTCAACGCAACGTCATCGTAGAAGCTCCTCACGATCCTTTCGATTGGGCCACGGGAAAACAAGGCGCCAGAATTTTCATGGCTCTCGCCGCTCGCGCTTTCCTTCTCAACAAAGAACACCGCTGCTCAGACCCAGATGCCACCCCCTGCAGCGGAACCACCTCCGCGTGTCACGGATACTACCGAGAATCGGATGTCGCTCACCATACCGCCAACACCTTTCACCTTCTTCATCGCTATCTATCCGATAACGACCCAGACACCCGCTTCGTGCAATTGCACGGCTTTGCCGGCAACGAAAACGACTACGTCGAAGCCAGCGATGGAAGCCGGAACAAAAACAACCCCTCGTCGGTTTCCATCGCTTTCATCAACGCCCTGAAAAAGCTGGTGCCAACACCCAATGCCGTGTTCTCTTGCCAAGACCCGAAAGACCCGCCCCCCCTGGGACTGTGCGCAACCACGAACGTGCAGGCAAGAGCAACTCACGACCCTTTCATCGATGCCTGCACGGAAGGAACGAAAAAATCATCCGGCCGTTTCCTTCATATCGAACAAGCCAAAGCTTTGCGACAGGATAGCCCGTCGAAGGGATGGTCCTGGACCCAGGTTCGCGACGCGTTGCACGAGACATGGCCCGATTGTCGGCAGCCAGGCTGTGCTCTTGGCCCCCCGTTACCCAACGCCGAAGGCTGCACGTGCGGAATGCCTTGCGACCCTTGACCGCTCCCGTGGCCAGACCTGACGTTTCACTTCCTCCCTGAACTCGCCGACACCCAATCCCAGGAGTCCATCGATGACTGCCGTCCGAACATGGTTCTCGGCCGACGCTCTCCAATCCTTCGGCATCCACAACGCAAGCATGGACTCATGGCATCGTCCGCGTATGCGTCATGGTTTCCGACGATCGGAACCGCTGGGTAAGCCAAAAAAAGACAATAAATTCAATATGTTAAATGGACACAGCCCAACGATGGCGAGGAAGTGTCGGAAGACTCGCTACATGGGGGAAACGAGGTGCTTTCGTGGAAGTCGGATCTCTTGCTTGTCGACGAGAAGCGCCAGTCGGTGACTGAGTTGCCGTCGAAGGTCGGAAGGGGGAACCACGGCATCGACCACCAGATCATCGGCCAATTTATAAAGATCGATGTCTTCTTCGTACTCTTGCCTTTTTTGTTCGATGAAGCTTTGTCTTTCCTCGCCTTCCGCGAGAGCCTGGATTTTGTTGTAATACACGGCGTTGACGGCGGCGGCGGGCCCCATGACGCCGATGGCTGCCGAGGGTAGCGCAAGGCAGGTGTCGGGTTCGAAGGCGGGGCCGCACATGGCATAAAGACCGGCACCATAAGCTTTTCGGACGATGACCGAGATTTTGGGCACCGTGGCCGATGACACCGCGGCGATCATTTTCGCGCCCGCTCGGATAATCCCTTGCTGCTCGACCTTGACGCCAATCATGAACCCCGGAACGTCGGTCAGAAACACCAAAGGAATGCCGAATGCATCGCAAAGTTGAATGAATCTTGCCACTTTGTTGGCGCTTTCCACGAAGAGCACGCCGCCAAGGTGGTTGGGTTGGTTAGCCACGATGCCAACCGAACGGCCTTCGATTCTGCACAAGCCTGTCAATACCTCCTTGGCGTACAACGGTTTGATCTCCAGCCAGGAGCCTTCATCCACAAGGGCTTTCACCACCTCCATCATGTCGAAAGGCAATCCCTCATCCTTGGGAACGACCTGTTCGATGATTTGCCAAGGTAAGGCGGGTGGTCTTGGGGCCGCCATGGGGATGGCGGCTCCCGCTCGGGACGGCAAGTACGATAGGTAGCGCTGAGCCCACGCAATGGCTTCTTTTTCCGAATACACCAGCACGTCGCCGCATCCCGACACGCTGCAATGCATGTGAGCGCCCCCCATCTGCTCGAGCGTGCTCTGCTCGCCGATGACGACTTCCGCCATTCGCGGGGAGCCGAGATACATGCTGGCGTTTTTGTCCACCATCACCACAACGTCACAAAACGCGGGGATATAGGCTCCCCCCGCGGCCGACGGCCCGAACAACAGACAAATCTGCGGGACGTATCCGGACATCTCCACCTGGTTGAAGAAGATGCGTCCGGCTCCACGACGGCCGGGGAACATCTTGACTTGATCGGTGATTCGCGCTCCCGCCGAATCCACGAGATACAAAAGCGGACAGCGAAGATCCCGTGCTGTCTCCTGAATTCGCAGGATCTTCTCCACCGTCCCCGGACCCCAAGAGCCGGCTTTCACCGTCGAATCATTCGCCATCACCGCCACGACCCGACCGTCGACTCGAGCCGTGCCCGTGATCACACCATCGGCCGGAAACGCTTCCGAAAGGCAACGAGCCAGCGAGCCGTCTTCCACGAACGTTCCCGCATCCACGAGCATGGATATGCGTTCTCGAGCGAAGTTTTTGCCTTGTTCTTCGTTTTTGCGGTGAGAGGCCTCGGGACCTCCGCGCTCGATGCGCTCGAGCAATTCAACCAGCGACAAGCTTGCAACCATGATGACCGTGTTCTAGCTGCCTTATGACAAGGCGTCATGTGGTGGTTGAGTGAAGGTTCGTGCAGAATTTCTCCACGAGCCATTCACGGATGGTGCCATGACAACGAAGGACCCCCATCGGCCCATGGATAGCAGCAGATGCGAGCCATGACAAACCGCAGGCATTCGCCGTTTTTTGTGCCCAGGCAACAATTAGGGGTTCGGTTCCCTAAGGAGACGTTGGATCAGCGTTTCGAGCTGGTGCATGCGCTCAGGCGCATACCCTGTCGCCACATCGCGTATGATTCCCTTACGATCGATGATCACGACGGAGGGCAATTCTTGGACACGGTAGGAGGCGGTGGTGGTCATATCGGGGTCGGCATAAGCTTGGTACCGCATGGCGAAGCGACGGGAGGCTTGCTCCACGACCTCGGGAGGTTCCGCGGCGATTCCCACGATCTCGAGCCCCTGGCCCGCATAGCGCTGATGCCAACCGTTCATCGAAACCGTGCTGACGCGACAAGCGATACAGAAGGAAGCCCAAAAGTCCAAGACAAGGACTTTGCCTCGAAATGAATCGAGAATAGGACCCGGACTGCCATCGGTGGCGAGCAATCCTTGTAAGGCCGGTGCGGGTCTGCCAAGCCATTGCAAACGCAGCAGTTGCTCGTTGGATGGATAGGGCTCGAGACGAGGCATGACCGTCAGGGGCGTTCCTTTTCGCAGAAACTGCACGCGAACCACGGCTCCGGCTCCAAAACGACCGACCTGTTGCGCCATCTGTTTCGGCGAATGCACCGCGACGCCTTCCACCTGCTCGATGAGGTCGCCGCGCTGAATTTTGGCCCTTTCCGCCGGTGAGCCGCGTATCACCTCATCGACAAGCACTCTGCCGTCGGGACTTTCTTGCATCAGGACCCCAAGCCATCCACGATGGGAGCGGATTCCCGCCTGCTGAGCATGCGCCGACGGGATAGCCAGGCCCCAAGCGAGGGTCAGACAAATCGCCAGTGCCACACGGACCAGGACGCCCTTCCGTAGCCTGTGGTATGTAAAAGAAATCACGATATTGGTCATGACTCACTTGCCCCTAGATGTCGAGCGAACTGTACGACAGCACGTCCACCTCATTGTCGCATTGTCTGTCCTCACTGCATGGGCCTGCCACCCGAACCCGTCGTTCATACCTGGTTTTTCCGACGCTTCACGCCCTTCGGAGGTACCACCATCGGCCGTTACCACCCACCAGCCCGCCGTCTGGGAACACTTTCATGGCTTGCATGACATGCAAGTCATAGGGACGTTTTGGTCCCGGGGGCACGGTACGGGACATTGGCAAAGCGAAGCACGCGTCAACGGGGGGACTGAACAGGCGATGGCTTCCCTGGTGCGACCTACTGACAGCATGCCGGTGGGCTCGCTGCTCGTGCAAAGCCACTCGCAAAACGGCACAAAACTAGGTTATTTCGCGATGAAAAAACGCGAGCCGGGATACTTTTCGGAAGGGGGGGATTGGGAGTATGTCGTGGTGAGCCGTGATGGCAGGGTGGAAAGCCGAGGCAAAATCGAAAGCTGCGCCCGTTGCCACGCACAAGCTCCCGTCGATTATCTATTTCGCCTGACTCCTTGATGAACGATCGGCAGGGGCGGTAAGGCGACACACCGCGGCATGCGTGCCGCCGTGGCCGTTTCATCGAGGCAAAACCGTTGAGGTGGGGAAAGAAGAAGGGATAAGTCAGACAAAAGCAGCGACTAGGAATAAGGATTCGTGAACAAGCGTGTAATAAGCGATGTCAAGGGAAGAAATTGAAAACAAGTTAAGAAGACTAAGGAAAAAAAGAAAAGGATTAAGGAAGAGAACTCGGCAATCTGGGAGGCAAGAAGAAGATAAGTGAGATTACCGAGGTGCAACCACCAAGACGTTGCGGCTGTCTTAGCAGCATCCGCGCCAACTGTTGTAATATGTGTAAATTCAAATACTTACGTTGGTGACGCGCGAGTGAAGCGCTCGCGGTCCCGACAGCGGTGTCATAGCGACCAATAAGGTGTGCATTATTTGCGGGCCTGATTGTCTTGAACACGAATCCGTTCTCGATGAAAGCCGATTTCATGCTCGTCGGTTTTCCCTGTCGGCCCTTCGAAATGTCGCTTGACATCTCTACCCCCCACAAGCTATCTCCCGCGTCCGTTCGTCGGCGCCCGTAGCTCAGTTGGATAGAGCATTGGTCTACGGAACCAAGGGTCGCAGGTTCGAATCCTGCTGGGCGCGCTAGTGACCGCACACGTGTCAGTCTGACGGGATTGAGGGGCCGATCTTGACGACATCGCGTACGAAGGTATTGACCTCGAGCCGCAGATGCTGCTTGGAAATGATTGGCCCCACATCCGTTTCCAAGACAAAACGTACGGGTTCGCCCAGTTCGAGCCCCAGCATATCCACATCCAATACGATGCTTCCATGGATGATTTCCGACGTGGTCATCGGGCGATGGGGAATGAGGATTTCGAATGCGACTGCATCCATCGCAATGGGATGTTTTCCTTGTCGGACGACAGCCGGGGTGGCTTGCATTCGAAAAGAAATTCTTGGGTTCGTGAGCATGCTCGAGGGGGGCCAAGCCGCGGAAGATGATTCTCCCAACTCGAGTTGGAGGCCTGACGGTGAATGACGAACCGTGGCGCCTTGGATGACGCGAGACAAATCGTATTCCCGCTCGCCGAGCAAACCGCCATCGCTAAGATCGGCCATGCGAACAGTGGCTCGGGTGCCCAGTTGCGGACGCTCGATGTTGTCGGGGAGAAACGTCTTCCATCGCTGCGCTTTGCGTGCGCACCGGGCGTCTTGTCCGCACGCCGATGGCTCCCGCGATAAAATGGCGCGACACGTGACCCGATCGGTCGATGCCACGGACACACAAAGCCGATCGTCGCGTCGGGCGAGCGCGATACACAACGGATCGTGATTGGCGCCTACCATCGGACAAAGCAAGGGATTGGCGAGGGTGACAGCGACGGTGCTTTGGCAATGATGTCGTAAGGAAGAAGAGAGGATGGGTTCACATAAGGCAGCGTTTTTCTCGCGGGCGGCTTGCAGTACGCGACAGGAGTCTCGCTGGAGCGTATCGTAACCGAGAGCGTCGATGGCATCACCCACCACCGAGTCGAAGGGGGCGCGATCGGCCACGCAAGCATCCAGGGACGTGAAAGCGGCTAGTTCGCGTTTGAAGTCCCCGGCCGGAGCAGGGGGATCGACCGGCGTTTCGCTGGCGTCGATACCAAAAATCTTCGAAAGACTCGCATCCTCTTGCAGGTCCGTCCGGGCTGGGGGAGGAGGCGGCCAGGAAGGTTTCGGGGGTTTGTCGTCGCAGCCTGCCAGCAGCGACCCAAATAGCACGAAGAAAACAGGAAAATGACGAGCTAGCACCCATCCACTGTGCCACAGCCAGGGCACCGTGGGGAAAGGGAGCGCGGGGTCGGACGCTGCCATTATTCTTGCCATCTGAACAAAAGAGCAGTATTTACCCATACGATGAGCAAGATATGAGGCTCGTGCAGCGACGGCCCCGAGGCTGTTGCGCTTCAAGACCGTGGACAGGATCCACGTGCGTGGAGGAAATGATCATGCTCGACCAAAAAGACCGGCAAAAGGCGCTGGAAGTCGCGATCGCAGGCGTGGAAAAAGAATTTGGCAAGGGCGCGATCATGCGGTTGCAAGACGGTCAAACGCTTCAACCTGATTTGCCTGTGGTGTCTACAGGTTCGATCGGTTTGGATGTTGCTCTGGGAATTGGTGGCTACCCCCGAGGCCGGATCGTTGAGATTTTCGGGCCGGAGTCGAGTGGAAAAACCTCGCTCACGCTGCATGCCATCGCGAGCGCCCAAGCGCAGGGGGGGGTGGCCGCCTTCATCGATGCGGAACATGCCCTCGACCTGAATTATGCAAAACGGCTGGGCGTGAAAACCGACGAACTACTGATCAGCCAGCCGGACTTCGGCGAACAAGCTTTGGAAATCGCCGATATGCTGGTCCGCTCCAGTGCCGTGGACGTCATCGTCGTGGATTCGGTCGCCGCTCTCGTTCCGAAAGCGGAGATTGAAGGGGATATGGGCGATTCCCATATGGGCGTTCAGGCCCGGTTGATGAGTCAAGCGTTGCGAAAGCTCACAGGCACGGTGGCAAGATCGCAAACCCTACTCATGTTCATCAACCAGATCAGGATGAAAATCGGAGTGACTTTTGGCAGTCCCGAAACGACCACCGGCGGCAACGCGCTGAAGTTTTACTCGAGCGTGCGGCTCGATATTCGTCGCATTGGCTCGATCAAAGAAACCTCCCCCGATCGAAGAGAGCCCGTGGTCGTGGGCAACCGCACCAGGGTCAAGGTCGTGAAAAATAAGATGGCTCCCCCTTTCCGGGAGGTGGAATTCGACATCCTTTACGGCAAGGGAATCAATCAAATCGGCGACCTCGTGGACCTCGGTGTCGAAGAGCAGATCGTCGAGAAAAGTGGTGCCTGGTACTCCTACGGTGGGGAGCGACTCGGACAAGGTAGGGAAGCCGCCATCAAGTTCATTTCGGAACATCCCGAAATTCAATCGAAAATTCGTAGTCAGGTCCTGGGCAAGCATGGTCTCGAGCGACGGATACAGACCGAGGAGCCTTCCAAGGTTGCCACCGCCGAAGAGGACAAAACCAAAAAGACCAAACGGTCATGAAAGGCGTGTGAGCGAATCATCGATTCACGGTACCATCCGGTCGTTGGGTTTGCTGGCAACTGCGGTGGTACGAATCATCGTAGTGATTCGCTTTGGGCTTTTTGCCCGGTCATGGGATTTGGTATCTGCGCTGACGCTCACCCTTTCTTTTCTTAGGATCTCCAATGATGAAACTGTTTATGATGCGGCATGGAACTGCTGAAGACGCGGACCACGTGGGGGAGGTTCAGGACTTCGACCGGGCGTTGAGCATGAGAGGGCGCAAGCGGATACGCCAGATGGGTCGGGCCCTTCGTGAAAACTGGCTTTTGCCCGACCTCATCGCTTCCAGTCCTCTGGTGCGGGCGCTGCAAACCGCGGAGATCCTCGCGGCCTCGTTGGATCCAAACGAACCGGTGATCGTTCGCCGAGAACTGGCGCCGCAGGGGGATATCTTTGCTCTTGTCAAGGAGTTGATGGACTCGGAGATCGAGTCTGCCTTGCTGGTCGGCCATGAACCGTCTCTTTCTGAATTCGTGACCTCGCTTTTGGGCGACGAGTCTTGGGGTGGAGGTTTCACGAAAGGAATGATTGTGGCGCTCCGTGTGGGAAGAGACGGCGTTGCCAAAGCTTTATTTTTGATGGATACCAAACGGTTGGAGCCAATACCCCTGTGAAGACAGGGGGGACGCATGGTGGGTGTGGTTGCGGATGATTCCCTTGGCTCTCACCGCACGGCAGGGTAGGCTGGCTGTGGGTCGAGGTAGCAGCCTCCCCATAACCGTAATTACCTCCCCAGGAGCAAGTCATGCTGGATGCGATGATGCTTCCCCCGCCGCCGGTCAATGAACCTGTCACAGCTTTCGAACCCGGGAGCAAGGCCCGTGAACAACTCAAGGCCGAGCTTGCGCGACTGTCGTCTTCCCCGGTCGAGTTCGGTCACTTCATCGCAGGACGTGAAGTGCGAACGGGCAAGATCGTGGAGGTGCATGCACCCCACAACCATTCGTTGCTTCTTGCCAAACGATTCAAAGGCGATGAGTCGGAAGTCAAGCTTGCGATCGATGCCGCATTGAAGGCAAAGCATGATTGGGCGCGCATGCCCTTTTCGGCCCGTGCGGCGATCTTTCTCAAGGCCGCGGATTTGTTGGCAACCAAGTACCGCAACCTGACCAATGCCACCACGATGCTCGGCCAAAGCAAAACGGCCCATCAAGCGGAAATCGATTCGGCTTGCGAACTCATCGATTTCTGGCGCTTCAACGTCCATTTCGCCGCTCGTTTGATGCAAGACCAGCCCCTGTCGAGTCCCGGAACCTGGAACATCTCCGAACAGCGTCCGCTCGATGGCTTCGTGCTTGCCATCACACCCTTCAACTTCACCTCCATCGCGGGCAACTTGCCAACCGCTCCCGCGATCATGGGCAATACGGTGGTGTGGAAACCAGCGGAAACAGCCGTTCTTTCCGCCTGGGCCATCATGCAATGCCTGAACGAAGCGGGCTTGCCCGCAGGGGTCGTCAATTTGGTCATGGGGCCCGGGCGAGTGGTTGGACCTCTATGTCTGCCTCATCCACAGCTCGCGGGTGTCCACTTCACCGGTTCCACCGCCGTGTTCCAGGATATTTGGAGGACGATCGGCAACAACATCGCGAACTACAAAAGCTACCCGCGTATCGTCGGCGAAACCGGCGGCAAGGACTTCATTTTCGTTCATCCCACGGCTGATGTGGCAGCGGTGGCCACGGCCATCGTTCGCGGTGGTTTCGAATTCCAAGGACAGAAATGCTCCGCGGCATCGCGGGTCTACGCACCGAAATCTCTGTGGTCCGAGATCAAAGACCGCGTGATTGCCATGGTTCGTGAGATCGGGGTGGGCGATGTGACCGACTTCCGCAACTTCATGGGCGCAGTCATCGACGCTGCTGCCTTCCGCGATCACAAGGCCTATATCGACCTCGCCAATTCCGACTCTTCGTGTACCGTTCTGACGGGCGGCACCTACGATGACAAGGTGGGATACTTCATTCAGCCCACGTTCATCGAAACGTCCAACCCCAAGCACAAACTCATGCAAGAGGAAATCTTCGGGCCCGTGGTGACAGCGTGGGTGTACGATGATGCCAAGGTCGATGAGGCGTTGGACCTGCTCGACGATACGAGCCCGTACGCGTTGACGGGTGCGGTATTTGCCCAGGATCGCGCCGCCATCGAATACGTGATGCAGCGATTGCGATTTTCCGCCGGTAACTTCTACATCAACGACAAACCCACCGGTGCGGTGGTGGGCCAACAGCCTTTCGGAGGAAGTCGCGCCTCCGGAACCAATGACAAGGCAGGAAGCTTGCTCAACATGATGCGATGGGCTTCCCCGCGATCCATCAAAGAAACCTTCGTTCCGCCTACCTCGCATCGCTATCCGTTTATGGATGCAGAATAACGGCAATACCGCGTTATTCCACAATAAATCGTCTTAGCTAGATCGTTGTATCCCTGTACATTCAAGGATTCATGGTGCCTTCGTTCGCGCCCTCCCCATCCGTTACGCCTTTCGCTCGTGCAATCCCTATCCGTACCAGGGATGTGGCTTCGAACGGTGGCGTTCGTACAAGACGGCCGTAGGGGCCAGCCCTTGGGCTCAACGGCTTGGAGGACGGCCCTGCGGCTGAAAATCGAAGGGGTACCGAACCGTCGAGTCCATGCCTCGTCGCGAAGGCGGGAAGGTCAACGTTTTGACCGCGCCCACCATGCATGCTTCGAGGAACTCGTCGTAGAAATCCGAGGCGTTCGGATCGATATGGGGCTTGTGATCATCGGCGGTTCGAACGGCGCCGGCGGGGTCGAGGACCCATACCAACGTTACCCGTCCTTTGATGTCTTTTCGTTTGGCCAAGGCGGCATCGTAACAGCTTCGAAACTTCTCCCGGTCGTTCTGGATGATCTTTTGGTAATCGGCGATGCCCCGATCCGCTTTTCCTGGTTGGCCATCGCTCTGTCCGGTGTTCCATGCCGAAGCGGTGGAAGCAGGGAGGTGGAGCGAACCGGAAGCCGGTTCCGCGGCCGGTTCGGGGGATGCGGACGATGGCTGTTGCGGTTCCTCGGACGGCGTAGGTTGCGCCGTGCCGTGTTCGGCGGGGCTGGGGGCGCCGGGTTCGGAAGGGGGAGATTGGGAGGGGGTACAAGCCAGCGGTAGTGTCAACAGGCTGATCAGTAAAAAAGTGGAACGCATTGCTGAAGACTACGACGATTCTTGGTCGTTGGTCGAGAAGCTTGGCGGTCCGTTCTCGACCTGCATCCCGATATCGGCTATCTCCTGGCCTCGGCCCGCTTCCGTGGGTTCGGGATATATCGTCTCGACACGGTACGCGCGCTGCTCAGATTCCCGTGAACACCCATATCGTTTTGACTTCTATGGCGCACCGTGGTGGTTGGTTCCGACGCCTTTCGGTCGCATGGCTCGTCGTTGGTCTTATCGCATGTGCCGCGTGCCAACCGGCCAAGGACCCCAGTTCGCTTCGGTCGCCCCACGCCCAAAAGTGGTTCGATCGAGCGCGAAACTCTTTCCAACAAATGGACGTGGAGGATGCCCAAGACGCCATCGGTCAAGCGTTACGTCTGGCCCCCCAGGATCCCGAAATCCGCTTGTTGGCAGCCAATCTCGCGATCGCCAAGCTCGATTATGCAGAGGTTCTACGGTTGACCGAGGGGGTTTCGGACTCCAAGGCGCTTGCCATCCGGGGACGCGCACAATGGTATCTCGGCGACATCCAAGCGACCAGCGCTACCCTCGAAGCGCTGCTGCGCGACCCGGACACTCACGATCCTTGGGCAAAAGCTATCTCCAAACTCGCGAACCACGGAACAGGACGCAAACCCTATCGCATGGAAGGGGATATTGTGGCGTCGGTGGAGATGCCGCGCGTGCGTGGAACGGCGATGGTCGTGCCTGTCGAAATCGATGGTGAACAGGCGCTCGCGCTGCTGTCCACGGGCACCGCCGAGGTGGTGTTGGACAAAACCCAGCGAGCGGAGCCCTCCTGGATTTCCGTGCGGATCGACGGACGAGTGGAGTTTCAAGATGTTCCCGCGGTGACGCAAGACCTGTCCGGGGTTTCCCGCCAACTCGGAGCGCCGATCAAAGCCATGTTCGGCGTCAACTTCCTTCGTAACGCCAATGTCACCTTCGACTTCCAAGGCCGTCAATTCGTCGTTCGTCAGTTTTCTCCTCCGCGTCCGCCCCGTGCCACCGACATCCCGGTTCATTATATCCGTGGTGGAGGAATGATGGTGCGAAGCGCTTTGGCATCTGACGGCTCCGCCTCTCTTTATGTCGATTCATCGCAAATGTTTCCGTTGGCCCTCGATACCGACGGATGGCGCAAAGCTGGGGTGGACCCCAAAACGCTTACCCCCTTCGAGGGAGACCCAAAACTTCGCCATGGCATTGTCCCGCTGGTGCGCCTGGGTGCTTTCGATATCCCGCAGGTGGCGGCAGTATTAAGTAATGAAATCGAAGGGTTAGAGCAAGTTCTGGGCCTGAATGTCGACGGGGTGGTCGGCTCCGGATTGCTCGGGGGATTTCGTGTGACCCTTGGAGATTCCGGCAAAGTCCTATGGGTCGAAGAAGACCTCGTGACTGAGTCCGGACTGAATCCGGCACCATCCCCAAAACCCGCCGATGACGACACTGCAAACCCGCCCGTGGCACCGGGCCCCTGAGGGGTGGAAGGTCCGATGGTTAACGACAAGAGCAAACCGAACGCTGGCAAACTCGTTGTCTATGGTGGAAGTTTCGATCCCGTGACCATCGGTCATTTGGATATCATTCACCGTGCTGTCAGCTTGTTCGACCGAGTCGTGGTGGCGATAGGCCAGCATCCCACGCGTCAACCATTCTTTAGCGTGGAAGAACGTCTTGCTTTGCTTCGCGGAGTGACCGCCGATCTTCCCAGCGTGGAGGTGACTTCTTTCGAAGGATTGTTGGTCGACTTTTGTTTGCAGCGCAAAGCCGATGCCATTGTCCGGGGGCTGCGGGCGGTCACGGACTTCGAAAACGAGTTGCAAATCGCGCATGCCAACGCCGACCTCGAGCCATGCATCGACACCATCTTTCTACCGACACGAACCAATTATGGCTTCATCTCCGCGTCGCTGGTCCGTGAGATCGCGAGCCATGGTGGCGACGTTTCCAGGTATGCACCGCCCTTGGTTTGCGAGGCATTGGCCCGCAAATACGCGTCGCGCTAAGTACCCCTTCTTTTCATTGGGCAAACAGCGAGACCGTAAAGCCTCGTGGCGTGTACGGGTGATTGTCAGGATCGAAAGCGATATCTTGCAGCACGGAGCCGGTGTTGGTGGCTACGACGAGAATGCCTTTGGCGCCTGTCAACGTTTCGATGTTGGCTTCGACGCTAGTGCCTCGTTCTTCGGTCATGGGGTTGAAACGCGACAAGGTTTGGCCTTGTTCATCGACGAGCACCAGGGCAAATCGGAATCGGTCGGGTTGTTCCCAATCGGCGCGAAATCCAAGGCCCGCATGAGGCGAAGGCGAATCCAAAGAGAGCCATAGATAGGATGAACCCGTGGGTTCTACGGGGTATCGAGGGGCAAAGCGTCGAGGAAGCGACGAGAACGAAACGCTCCATTCGAAGCGCACCGCGCCGGCGGAGCCCACAAAACGGGTGTCTGGCAAGTAGGCTCCGTTGTCCCGATTTCCTACGAAAGCGCGAGCTACGGCGAAATCGAGCCATAGGTCCGATGGGGAGCGACGTGTGTCCGCGGCAAGTGTGCTCATCGTATCGAGAAAGTCGGGTTCGTTCAGCAGGATGCCACTGTCTTTCGGATAGGGTTGGCTCGACAGCGCCCACAACGCATGAAGCAAATCCGCAGGATTTCCGCTACCGTACGTTGTTTGAATGAACCATGGAAATAGAAGCGCTCCCCGCCCTTGGTCGTGGATCGGATTGCTCACGGCCAGGTAGGGAGATGCCTGAAAGTCGTCCAAACCAGCTATGAACGCGCTTGGGCAAGATACGACGAGAGAGGCAATATACGTGGCGGTAGCGTTCGCCAATTCGTCGTTGGCCGCGGCATCGATGGCATAGATCCCGGCGCGTGCCACCGCGGCAGCCAGCGCAAACTCCGTCGCGCAGGTATCGAGCGCATCATATCGAAGTAACCCGAATGCAGTGCTTCGAGCGAGTGTCGTGTTGTCTTTGGGCGGGTCGGGGCGAACGGACCAAGTGGGTCCTTCACCAACGAGATAGACGTCGAACCCAGAGGCCGCGGGCAAGCCTTCTTTCATCGGGGCACGCCAATTGAGGACGAAAACCACGTTTTGGTATGCCTTTTCGAGAATCGAAAGGGTATGGGGGAGGGGCTTGGCAAAGCTGGGCTCGGTGGCGTGTACGCAAACGGCAAGACGATCGGAGCAGAGCCTGGCGTGGTAAGAACCGCCAGGTCGTTCGTTGAGCATCGGGGCGGGTTGTGCCGGTTCCACCCACTGATTTTGGGCCAAAGCCGGACCTGCCAGGCCGTACAAGGATAGGCAAAGTGCAGCTTGGAAGACGGTTCGATGGCTCTGCATTTGACACGGTTGGCTACAACGCTTTACAACGCTTGATAAACCTTGTGCGGTGGGAGTGCCCATGGCCGACGCCCCGTTTGATCCTTCCGGAGCCATCACCTTCGACCTTCCTTCCGGTTGCGTGAACCTTGCCCACGCTTCCGCGCGGGTTCTCGTCCCAGCAGATGGGGTGGCAACCCTTTGCCACGCCGCGGGAGAGCATGCCACACGCGAGTTCGGATATTCCATCGGAACTGCGATGGGAAAACGTCTCGCGCAACGCCTCGGCCAGGGCGCTGCCAACGTCTCGATGCAGACGTTCCTTCAACACCTACGAGGCGAATTCGCCTTGGTGGGCTTTGGCGTTGTGGGTATGCAGCAGTGGGCAGACGCGTTGCTTCTCATCGTGGAGCACACAAGCCTACCCTCTGATCTCATTGCCGCCACATTGGAAAGCGCTCTGGCGGGCTCTACCAACCGCACGGTCGTATGCGTAAAACTGGTGGAAGAAGACGGCAAAACGCGCTTTTTGCTCGGGGGGCCCCAAGGAGCGAAACGTGTGACCGAATGGCTTGAAAAGGGCATGTTTTGGGGAGAAGTGCTCGTACGATTGCACTCCCGACATGATCCCGATGCGCGAGGTGACGCATGAACCGTCAGGAAAAAATAGCGAAACTGCAGTCTCTCCTGACCAGGGTTCAACAGAGGGCCAGTCGCGAGCGTGCCCCGATGGTCCCTCCACAAAGTCCCTTCGTCTTGGATTCTGCGGCTCGAGCTACGCGGTCATCCATCTCCATGCCAACCACGGACGGTTTCGATCTCGACGAGACACGACCCTTTGCCAACGTCCCGTGGGAGGCACCGGCAACAGAACCGCAACCGGTCGTTGTCATGCATGCTCATGATGACGTTATGGTCGAGATGGGGGAGACTGAACTGGATCTCGACGATGTCGGCTTGGGAGGGCTCGAGATCGTAGTCGAAGACGATGTGTTCAAAGCGGAACCGCCTTCGTCCTCGAGGCGTGTGCTGGAGCCCGAGTTTGATTTGTCCGATGATTCGCGGGTGACGCCACCTCCGGAATCTGGCCCACAACGGGTGGTTCCGAAGATCGAGGTCGACGACAGTCCCCGAACGCCGACGCCCGTCGAACACCCATCGATCGAGATGCTGGGACAGACGGTCGACCTTCCTGAAAGCGGCAAAGACAAGCTCGAGCTAGACCATACGCCGAAAGCCAGTCCGGTCCGCGAAGTGACGACCACCGAGATGGAAGCGGTGATTCCTGGAGCATCGCCTCCCGGAATCTTCCCTCCTGCCGAACCATCCACCAAAGATTGGGATTTGCCTGACGATTTTGCTTCGGCTCCTGAAAAGCCCACCGAGCCACTTCGAAAGAAGCCCATGCCTATTGCGATGGATGCGCCGTTCGCTGAGGGAATCATATCCCCCATCGACGATGTTGCCGTCAAAGAGCGCGAAGTGGCCGAAAAGGCGGCGCAAGAGGCCAAAAAGCGTGAAGAAGCTGAAAGGGCAGCGCAAGAGGCCAAAGAGCGTCAAGAGGCCGAAAAGGCGGTGCAAGAAGCCAAAAAGCGTCAAGAAGCCGAAAAGGCGGCGCAAGAGGCCAAAGAGCGTGAAGAAGCCGAAAGGGCGGCGCAACAGGCCAAAGAGCGTCAAGAAGCCGAAAGGGCGGCGCAAGAGGCGCAAAGACGTGCTCTTGAAGCTCGCCCGGTGGTGGTGGAGGTTGCTGGAAAAACCGTGGAATGTGCCGACCTGTCCGCGGCTGAGGTGGCTACCTTCGTGGGAGCGATTCAGGCTGAATCGACGAAAACGTTCGTTCAGGCTCTTGATGCAAGCCTGGCGCTAGGGCAATGACCTGTCGCTCTGGCGGATGTCACATACCTGATAGCGGTCGAAAATCCGCTGAGGCGTTTTCTGTAACATATTGATTTTGCACTATAAATAGCAGAAGCGCCTGTGGCTTCCCAGGTGGGATTTGGCCCACGGGACGGCAGGAAGCATCGCATTGACCGGTTCAAGGATCCGCGCTAACACTTCCGACAGAATGTGTTCGTCGGAATGAATTCGCGGCGAACCAAACCGTCGGTCTTACACCTGATGGGTGAGATGAACGGGCGATCGAAAACCTGCGGCAGCGCGATGATAGCTGTCTTCCTGCTTTGGCAGGTGATCGCCGTACTGCATCTGGCGTTTGCCATACACACGGTGTGTCCCGAGCACCATGTGGTGGCTCATGCGGACCGGGAGACGGGCGAAGTCGAGCACCATCCGGATGTTCCGTTCTCGGATGATGATGAATGTTTCGTGCTCGTCGCTTTGGCAGCGCATGGCGGCATGCCGTGTCTCGATGCTCCCCAGGTGCCGGTGGCTCCGAGTTATTTGCTCGAGACGGAACCGCAAATCATTAGGAGCATCATCCTCGCTCAACGTTATCGTTTCCGTCTTTCTCCTTCTCACTCTCCTCCCGCTGCTGGTGGCTAGTACTACAGCCACGAAGCACGTTCCGCTTATTTATGGAAATAAATTGGTACCCTCAAGCGTTGGGCACGCATGAAGCCAGTGCAGGTCAGCAAGCAGGAACGCCGCAGACTCGAGAAACTCGTA
>Ga0208458_1000140_pt1 | contig 93582 bp, 78 predicted proteins | sample AD_UKC085_MetaG_FD_184432 | JGI IMG/M metagenome (GOLD analysis project Ga0208458, IMG submission 184432) | Active sludge microbial communities of municipal wastewater-treating anaerobic digesters from USA - AD_UKC085_MetaG (SPAdes) (version 2) | ecosystem: Engineered > Bioreactor > Anaerobic >... | reverse complement strand
ATGATAATAACCGGAAGCCTGGTAAATGCATCAGCAGTGGCCGGATTCATACGCGAACGTAAGCCCGACAGGGTTTCACTTGTTGCCATGGGTTACAGGGCAAGCATTTCTGCTGAAGAGGACCTTGTTTGTGCCAGATACATCAAATCGCTGGCAGAAGGCAGGAATGAGAATTTTGACGAAGAAATAGCGGCCCTGAGACACACTGCAGGGAAGAGATTCTTCGCGGCTGAAAACATTGATTTCTCCCCTCCCACCGATTATTTTCTGTGCATTATGAAGGACAGGTTCGATTTTGTCCTGAGAGCGGAAAGAAGAGATGACGGGAATATGGATATCAGAAGAAGCGATTTCTAAATGATATCGGGCGGTATCCTGAATATGGGAAGCAGCTTTCTCCGGCAGTGAATTTCCCTGTAGGTGCAGAACATGCTCAGCTTATAAAGCTGAAAAAGAGGGAGACATATTTTTGCAGAATCAAGGCGTATCTCCATTCTTTCCCTGTTCCGGATAAAGATCAGGGCAAATAGCCGGGTCAACCTCAGAATATTAAGACACCTGAATGCTTTTACAACGGGAATTGCCGATGCAAAAGTTGCCTTGTCAGTGACATTGTCATACAGTTTGCTCAGATTCTCTATGCTGTCCTTTGTTTTGGCAAGGAATTCCCTGTTCGACTCAACTCCCAGGTGAACAAGTCCGTTATCAATGTGCAGGACGGGTATGCCTGCCATGCGAAGCTGGTAACCAAGCAGGGTGTCCTCGTGGCCGTAACGCTTGAGTTCCTCGTAGAACCTGAACTTGGAAAAGACAGATCTTTCAATCATTACATTGAAAGTGGTAAAAAAAGAATACGGGTGCTTGTTCCTGTATGATGCCTTCTTCTGTTCCTTTTTTCTTCCGTATTTCCAGCGAAGCATCTTGTCAGGATCACCCGGCGGGGTGTCCCTGTAAAGTATTCCTCCGCTGATCACCCTTGCCCTGTGAATATTCTCAAGCCATTTCTGAAGATAGTTCAATGCAGTTCCCCTGATCATCGTGTCGGCATCGATGAACAAGAGATAATCGCCCGAGGCCTCATCTATCAGCCGGTTCCTTATCGATGCCCTGCCAATGTTCTTTTCAGATGATACAAGCTTCACCACATCGTCAGTAAGCGACTGGTATTTCTTCCGGAAGTCCTCGGATGATCCGTCATCACCTATTATTATCTCGGTGAATTCAGGTACATTTTCCATTCCATCCCTCATCCAGTGGACAAGGGCAACAATGTCATAATCATTTACCGGGATCAGGATGGATATCTTCATTTCACAGCTTATCTGAAAGAGAAGTTTATATTTATCAAAATTACAATTTATTTATAATTTTCCTAAAACTGCTGTTTGGCAAAGAAATTGCATTGAATAAATTTGCACACATGTTATTCATGTCATTCATTACTATGAAAAACCTGATATTTTGCCTGCTTTTGTTATCAACGGCATTTTGTTCCTCAGGCCAGACACACAATGGATATGAAATTTCAGTCAATGTATCAGGACTGAGCGATTCTACTATTTTCCTGGCATACCATTTCGGCGACAAACAATACATACAGGACACCGTGGTTCTCGACAGCCGCGGCAATGCCGTGTTCTCAGGTCAGGAGGCCCTGCCCCAGGGCATTTACATGATCGTTCTTCCCGGAAAGCAATATTTTGAAATCCTGATGTCTGATGACCAGCAGTTTGCCGTTTCATGCACCCACCCTGACTATTTCAACACGCTAAGCTTCTCGGGTTCCGACGAAAACGAATCGTTTGTTGTCTACCAGAGAAACTGGGTTGAAATGCAGAGGAAAGCTTCAGGGATAAGCAAGAGGCTTCAGTCAAACAGACAGAATCCTGATTCCCTTCAAATCCTTACCGGCATGCAGAAAAAGCAGGAAGATGCAATGAAGAGCTACCTGCGTGAGGTCATAAGGAAAAATGAGAACAACCTGCTTTCACTGCTCGTCAGGGCCATGCTTCCCGTGGAGGTCCCGCAATTTAAAATTCCCGAAGGAACCGGGAATCCCGACTCGGTAAGGTGGGCCATGACTTACGCGTATAACAGGGATCATTTCTTCGACAATACCGACCTCACTGACGAAAGGCTGCTGAGAACACCCATTCTGCAGGCACGCCTTAAGGCTTTCTTTTCAAATGTCCTGGTTCAGTCGCCCGACAGCATAAACAGGCAAATTGACAGGATAATTGCCAGAACAGAGAAGAATCCGAAAATATTCCAGTTCGTTTCGGTCTTTCTTTTCAACCACTTCAGGGAGAGTGAAATAATGGGACACGATGCCGTGGTGCTAAAGCTTGCCGATGATATTTATCTGTCAGGAAAAGCCGATTGGGTTTCCGACGACTTCAAAAAAGACCTGCGCGAACAGGTTGAAAGAATCCGACCCAACATTATAGGGATGAAAGCCCATGACCTTATTATGGATTCCGACAGAGGTATGTTCGTTGCCCTTTATGACATTGAGAAGGATTTCACCGTTGTTTATTTCTGGGAACCTGATTGCGGCCATTGCGCTGAAGCGACACCTAAGCTCAAGACCTGGTACGACACGGCAAAAAATCAGGGAGTGGAAGTGTTTTCAGTATGCACGGCAGGAGAAAAATCGAAATGGCAGAAATACATTGATGATCATAAGCTCGACTGGATTAACGGATGGGATCCGGAGCGGAGGTCCAATTTCGGTTACTACTACAACGTGGAGGCAACTCCGCTTATTTACATACTCGACAGGGACAAGAACATAATAGCAAAGAAAATAGGGGTTGACGACGTGGGACCCTTTATCGACAATTACAGGAAGTACTTCATGAAGTAAGAGCAGCCCTGCCGGGGCAGGAAATGGATGTTCCGGGTATTATATTCAGACTTGACGGCTGATCAGATAGTTCCGCAGGATTTTCGTACAATGAGCTCCGGAGAAATGGTAACCTGTCTCTTGTATTTCGATTTACCTGCATTTCTTACTTCTGACCAGATCATGTTTGACACCTTGAGAGCCATTCCCGAAAGAGGTCTCCGCAAACATGTCACAGGTGACGACATCAGGTCAAAGCCTATGCCTTCTTCCATTGATACAATCGCGACATCCTGAGGCACACGAAGATTTTTCCTTCTGAGATAGCTCATGATGCTGTAAACCAGGTCGGCCTGAACAACTATTATTATCTCGGCACTGTACGGCGGACGAAGATAATGGTCAATCTGTCCCTGATCAATTTCTCCGCCATCCACCGGCATGTCGAATTCGACTATAAAAGGCTTGTTCATTCCTTCTTTCGAAGTGATATTATCCTTCAGAATGCTGATTAGCTGACGGTCGAACTGAGAAGCCAGTCTGTCGGTGGCTATCAGTATGTTCTTGTAGCCCAACCTGACAACATGGTCGACAACTTTCCTTGCACCATCTGCATAATCGGTACCGACTGTATTCAGACGAAGATTCCTTACTGATTTTTCAAGCAGAACGAAGGGATATGCCATGGCCCGGAGCGAACGAATGGTATTTTCGTCGGCGGCATCACCGGCAAGTATAAGACCGCTGTAAAACTTTTTAAAGGCTCCGACCATCCTGTTATACCTGTCATCATCCGGATCCTTGGTCATTATTGAGAATCCGACTCCAATACTGCCGAATGCCCTCTGCAGATAGGGAGTAATTCCATATACAAAGGGATCATGAAGGGAAGGAACAACCATTCCTATTATTCCGGGTTTCTCTTCTGCCGATGTGCTATCCGTGGGATCCCTCTGAAGATCAAAATATCCCATCTGTCGTGCCAGCGCGAGAACTTTCTCCTTGGTTTCCTTCCGGATACCGTGCTGGTCGGCTTTGTTATTCAGAACCAACGATACCAATGTACTGGATACACCTAACTTCTCAGCTAAATCTTTATTTTTGACTTTTTTCCCCATTTTCTCCTAAAATTTGCCTGATCTAATTTAGGATATTTTTCTATAAAAGAGAAAAGTATTAATTATTTTTAACTTATAGCAAAAACTCTATATCTAAATATGTTACTGAAATAAATAATTTTAGCTGATTATCACTAAAATATCATTTCTTCGGTGGCTGCATTCCTCGCTGCCTGGCTGCTTCCTCAAGCCTCTGCTGCCACTTCGATTTCTTCATTGGCTTTTTCTTATTCTCCTCGAGTGTTGCCAGAACCTTCTTTTCATCAATGAATCTCTTGGAGATCATGTTCTGAAAGTATGTCAGGATATTTGCAAGGAAGTAGTAATACGTCAGACCGGCTGAAAAATTATTGAGTATGAACATGAACATGATGGGCATCACGTACATCATCATCTTCATTCCCGGCTGATCCTGTCCGGACGTTGAACTGGTCATCTTCATGGTCAGAAGCGTTGAAGCCGTCATCAGAAGCGTGAAAAGGCTTACATGGTCACCATATAAGGGAATCTTGAAAGGAAGATCCAGTATTGAATCATATGTTGATAGGTCAGTTGCCCAGAGAAAAGCCTCCTGTCTCAATTCGATCGAAACGGGGAAGAAGCGGAACATGGCAAACAGGATAGGCATCTGAAGCAACATCGGAAGACAGCCTCCCATGGGATTTATACCGGCCCGCTTGTACAAATCCATGGTGGCCTGTTGCTTCTTCATGGCATCTTCCTGTTTGGGATATTTTTTATTTATCTCTTCAACCAAAGGCTTTAGTACCTGCATCTTTGCCGTAGACTGGTACGACTTGAATGTCAGCGGGAAAAGGAAAATCTTGATAAGTATTGTAAGGATAAGTATTATCAACCCGTAGCTGCCAATGTACTTTTCAAGCAGGTTGAAGACAGGAATTATCATAAACCGGTTGATCCATCCTATTATATTCCTTCCGAGGAAAATAAGCTTATCGAGTTCGAGACCTTCCTTTTTAAGAGTGTTTATATGATTCGGTCCATAGTAAAGCTTCATTCCAACAATATTGTCTGAACCGGGATTGAAGGGCACTCCCAACTCTGCAGTATAATATCTTATATATTTTTCCAGAGTCGGGGTTTTTGTTGAAACCACCGTCCCGTTAAGGAAATGATCCTTGCTGATCAGTACCGAAGAAAAGAACTGATCCTGAAAGGCCACCCAGCTTAGTTTAGTCGGAAGATCTGCCGTCTCTACTTCCTTCGACTGCCTGAGGCGTATGCTTTCAACATCGTCCTGGAAGAACTTGTACTTAATGGTGGTATAATATTCCTCATTCTGCCGGCCCTTCTCCTGCTGGGGAAGATACATCCTCCAGTCGAGAACGATGCTGCTCAGGTTAGGTGCAATGATGTCTTCAAGCGATTTGAAAGTAACGTCGAAATCGACCATAAAACGGTCGGGCTCAAGCGTGTATTTATATTCGATATATTTATCGCTTCCTGCATGAAGCCTCAGTGTTACGCTTCCGGGAGTATCAGTTACATTTATATGATTTCTATCTCCAACCGGGGTGAAATAAAGATCATTTGTCTGAATAGCCTTGTTGTCGGCAGTATAAAAATTAAAACCGAAAATGGTCGAATCACCTGAAAAAAGTATAAGCGGCAGCGAATCGTGTGTTACATACTCCTTGACACGCGCTGAATACACCCTCCCTCCCCTTGTTGCAATTTTGAGTTCGATACGGTTGTTTTCAAGTGTGATGAATTCATTTGTCCCTGTAGCTGAAGCCCCAAAAGCACCATACCTGCCCGAATCGGCAACTGCCACTCCGGGAATTTGTGAAAGGGGCGTTCCTGAACCTGCATCAGCTGCAGGTATGGTATCAGTACTCCGTGTAGCCTGTGTAAACCCCAGCTCCCTGTTGATTTCATTTACTTTTTCCACCGCTTCGGGCTGGTTGGGCTTGAATCGCAGGGCGTTTATATACTCAGCTCTCGCGTTTTCAAGATCCCCGGCAGCATACAATGAGTCAGCCACTTCAATGACTGCCATATATGCCTTATTCATCCTGCTGTTGTTATAAATGCTGAATCCGACAAACACTGCGAAGATCAGAATCAGTCCGGTGATAGTATTCCTGTCCATTCTGTTTTATCAATATTATCCTTTTGCTAGCTTCTTTTACTTGTTTATTCCAATCTGACAGATTCTGGCCCGTCGTTATATTGTTTGCATGACTCGTAAATGAATTGAGAAACCTGGGATCGAAGCGGGTTTCCGTCCCGTCGGGTGAGACAAGGTTTTCCGTGCTATTATTCATCCAGACCCGACTGATCAATCAACCTGACCTTTTCCTCAAGCATCCTGATCGTTTTCTTTGCATTCTCAATCTTGTCCTGCACCTCCCTGATCAATGTTTCCGCATTGGGTGACTTTGCAAAGAATCCTATATTGTTTTCCCAGAGTACAATATCATTTTCAAGCTGCTTGATCTTCGTGTAGAACTTATCTCGTTCGTTGCGTACTTTCCTTGAGGCCTTGGGATTAGTCCTGAGACTGTCGAGTTTTGTCCTGTATTTGAGAATACTCTTGTCTTCGTCGGCGATCTTGAGTCGGTCGAATTCCTTGTTCAAAGCATTCCTGTACCTGTTTGTTATTTCCTCCTTTTTATTAAAAGGAACAAAGCCTATTTCCGTCCAGCGAAACTGTAATTCCTTTAGTCTCTTGAATGCGGCGTGAACATCGTTGCCCGGTTCAAACTCCTCCAGTTCGGCAATGATGGCGAGTTTGGCCTTAAGGTTCTCCTCGTAGGATGTATCCAGACTGCTGAAGTGTTCGGCTTTCCTGTTGAAAAAATGATCGCAGGCTTTTCTGAAGCGCCTCCACATCTTTTCAGAATGTTTGCGCGGCACCGGACCAATCTCCTTCCATTCGCGCTGAAGCTTTATAAGGGCATCGGATGTAGCTTTCCAGTCGGTGCTTTCCTGAAGGGCTTCCGCCTGTATGCAAAGGTCGGTCTTCATCTGGAGATTGGTAAGCTGAGTCTCCTTATTATCGGAATAGAAAGTCCTCTTTTTCTCGAAGAAGGCATCGCAGGCTTCACGGAATCGCTGATAGACCTTGTTGTTCTGCTTCTTTGGAGCAAATCCGATAGTCCTCCACATTTTCTGAAGGGACATTATCTTTTCGGCCTTCTCGTCAAAATCCCTGAAACTTTTCATTTCAAGGAGATTGATTGCTTCAACTTCCTCGCAAAGAGCTATTTTAGCCTCAAGATTTCTTCTCTGCTCTTCCTTCTGCTTCTCGAAATATTCATGGTGACGCTTATTGATATGGCTTGTGGCCTCCCTGAAACGTTCCCATATTTCATTCTTGGATTCCTGAGGTACCGGACCTATTTCACGCCACTGATTATGAAGTTCCTGAAGCAGTCTGAACGCGCTCACGGGATTTGGCTCAAGCATCAGTTCTTCAGCCTTTTCACAAAGCAGCACCTTTGCCTCGAGATTTTTCTTCAGATCAAGGTCCCTGAGCTCCTTGTTGATTTTAATGTAGCCGTAAAATATTTCAACACTGTGATGGTAGTTTTCCCACAAATCCTTCAGGGAATTCTGCGGAACAACTCCTATTGAATGCCATTCATTCTGCAGGGAACGGAAATCCTGGAATGTTTTGTTGATTGATTCCTCACGGTTGACAAGATCCTTAACCTTGTCAATTATATCATATTTCTTTTTGAGATTATCGTATTTCTCAGCTTCCTGTACACGGGAGTAATCATTCCTTTTCTCCCTGTACTTGTTGAGAAGATCCTTTACCTGGTAATCGAGGGGGTCAACCCATGCCTTGTAGTCATCTATCTTGCCTCCTTCCTCAAGGAATTTCGCCTTACGCTCCTCCGACTCCTGTCTGAGCTTTTTGTAAAACAGGGTTTTTATCCTGTCCACATCCTCACGGATCTCCGAAGGCGGCCTGTTGTCTATAATCAATCCCAGCGTCTCGACGAGCTCGTTTTTCGAAAAACGTGAATAGTCAACAGGCGGAAGCTCCATGTCTTCATAATCGGAGGTATCATATGTCCTGGCCTCAGTTTCGGCCTCAGCTTCAATGCCTGCTGCTGAACTCCCTGCCTCAGTTTCTGTTTTAGCTTCAGCGTCCGGTGTACTTTCTTCTGCTTCAATGTCTGTTGCACTCTCCGGTTCGATATCTGTTGCACTCCCGGTTTCAGTTTCTGCTGTTCTCTCTGGTTGAGTTTCTGATGTTCCTTCAGGTTGAGTTTCCGTTGTACTCTCAGGTTCTGTTTCTGATTTTACTTCCCCTTCTTTTATGTCCTGACCAGGTTCGTCATCGACTGCACCTTCGTTTTTTACAGCATCAAAAACCCGCGGCTCAACTACCGGTTCAACTTCTTCTTTAATCTGCTCAGCCTCAATCTCCTTTTTGTCATCCCCCCTATCATCCTCCGGCTTCTCAAAAGCCATCGCGGCTTCCGCGTTTTCATTGTTTAATGTTTCATCAGTACCCGAAGCTTTGATTTCCGCCTCGTTCTGTTCTTCACGAACAGTGTCATCCGGATCATTATTAATCATATCCAATCCTTTAAGGTTCAATATCTTCAATGAAAAAACAAGGCATACCTGCCCATGTTTTTTTCAGACTACGAAAATATTGAATTATTTATTAAAACTCAAAGAATTATGCAAAAATCCGGAAATAGGTTTCAGCAGCGATCAGTTGCATAAACTGATGAATATACGCGGATCGGGAGCTTTTTCCCTAAAGTTCAGAATCATGTAAACAGTCAAACGGAAAAAACAATATATTTGAAGAGCCCTGTGCCCTGAGCTTTTATAATATTATAATGCAATGAATAGCAATGATGTAATCTTCGCCCTTATTGTCCTGTTAGCATTGGGTATAAGTTTGTATCGCAAGCATTTAAAGAAAGCTAAAGAAAAAGATACCGGAACCGTAAAAGGTCCTGCGCGAAATACTTCTGGATCAGGTTCTTTTCATTCTGTCAGGGATGACTATGAGCCTTACTCGGAAAAGCAACCCGGTTCAGGTTCCGGAAAAACGGATATTTGATGCGATTGAGGTGTTAACGCTGCCCAACAAAGCAGCTGTTCCTATTTTTGGAAATCGATTATCTGAACTTCAGTACGCCTGTTAAGCTTTCGCCCTTCAGATGTGACATTGTCACCAACAGGGGATGTGTTCCCGTATCCCTTATAAGTAAGCCGTTTCTGGGAGATACCGCTTTTTACCAGATAGTCGACGACTGACAGAGCCCTCTTTTCCGACAAATTAAGGTTGTACTCGTCAGACCCCGTCGAATCAGTGTACCCGCCAATCTCAATTATCAGTTCCTTGTTGTTTTTAAGAAGATCCGAAAGCATGTTGAGCTCAGCCAGCGATTCCTTTTTAAGCTGCCATGAATCAACTTCATAAAACACATTTGCAAGGAGCATCCTCTCTCCAACCCTGAATGGGCTGAGCTTTATATTCTTTATGAAAGGATCTGACACCGAATGGGTCCCTTCAAGCATAAAGTTTTCGGAGTAAAAAAGATAGCCGCCCTTGCTTATATTGAGACCATAATTGTTTCCTGCCGGAAGGCAGATCAGGAAATTTCCGCCGGCGTCGGTCTTGTTATTGAATACCAGTTTTCCCGTGTTCAGGTTTATCAGTTCATATTCCGCCACAAGAAGCTGACCTGTTATCTTGTCGCTTACTTTTCCCTTGATGTAGGCAACAGGATCGGGCTGCACTGCTTCATGGAGCCTGAATGAATATATATCCTTCCCGCTCTTTTCATCGCGCTTTGACGAAAAATAGGCTTTCTCACCTCCTGATTCGATTGTCAGTCCCATCTCATCGTTATATGTATTAATGGGATAGCCCAGGTTTACCGGCTCGGTCCAGGTTGTGTCCTCCAGCATTCTTGTAAAAAAGATATCTGTTCCGCCCATTCCCGGATGACCATCGGAAGCAAAATAAAGAGTACGGCCGTCAAAATGGATGAAGGGCGAAATTTCATCACCTGATGTATTGACCTTGCTGCCCATATTCTTCGGAACACTCCATTTCCCGTTGGACATGTATACCGAATAATAAAGGTCCTTCCCTCCCATTCCACCGGGTCGGTTACTTGAAAAGAACAGCATCCGGCCATCAGCATTGATCGAGGGCTGGCTTTCCCAGTAGGGGGTATTGACCGGGCTTCCCAGATTGACAGGTATTGACCACCTGTCATTATTCCGGGCAGAGAAAAAGATGTCGCAGCTTCCCAACCCGCCCGGGCGGTCGCATGCAGTGAAATACATGTAACTGCCATCCGAGGAAAGGCTTTGAGCACCTTCATTCTGAGGAGTGTTCAGCGGACTTCCCGCGTTGATCGCGGTTCCCCAAACCGATTCCTCAAGAAAGCTTACATAGAAATCTTCCTGGGAAATACCGCGCCTGAGAACATTTTCACCCGGACGGGTCTGACGGGTGAACATCAATGTCTGACCATCGGCAGTGATTGAAGGCCAGTATTCATCGTGAACTGTATTAATCCCTTCGCCGACACTTTCCGGACTGAATGGAACAGGTTTCTTTATGGCTTCAATTGCAAATTCACAGTTTCGTATGTTTCTTACAGCAAGCAGTCTGTTTTTTTCAGATATATTATCCTGGGCCAGATAAACATTGTAATGAAGAAGGGCTTTTTCGTAATCTCCCGACATCAGTTCAGCAGTGGCCAGGTTGAAGAATACAGGCATATAGGCTGTTGAGTCGAGACTGACGGCTTTCTGATAGTTCATGGCTGCATCCCCGAATCTTTTCAGTTTGGAAAGCAGATCTCCAAGCATCATATAGGCCTCATAAAAATTCTTATCCGTTTCAATTGCCTGGTTAAAGTAGTTCTCGGCATTTACATAATCGATATAGTCAAAGGCAGTCATACCGGCCTTGTAGTATTTAAGGGCTTTGGCCGATGTGGTATGGTACTTCTGAGCCAGGCACTGGTTTTCAGAATATGCTGAAATCAGAAACAGGGAAATAAGTATGATCAGCCACTGTTTCATTTTAGGGAATATGCATGTATTTGTGTATCTGCAGAGAGATCTTCCAGTCGGGATTCTTCCTGACATATTCGACGATAGCGGGGATGATTGCTGAAAAACTGCTCCATTCAGGCTGCAGGTATAGTCTGCATTCTTCTCCGACGAGAAGCCTGTATTTTTCTGCCCATTCAAAATCATCACTGTTTTCAATTATTACTTTTAGTTCATCCGCCCTCAGGCATATGTCTTTCCCGGGCGGCATGTTGACTTTCGGCGAAAGACATATCCAGTCCCATCTTCCGCTTAACCTGTATGATCCCGATGTCTCTATGAAGGTTTTCAGGCCGCCTTTCTTCAAGCCTTCGCAGAGGGGATCGAGGTTCCACATCAGGGGTTCGCCTCCGGTCACAACTGCTGATCTTGCCCCCGAATTCAGTGCATGCTGCACAATGTCACTTGTCGGTATCAGCGGATGCACCACGGGATCCCATGAAAAACGGGAATCACACCAGTTACAGCCAACATCACAACCTCCGATCCTGATAAACCAGGCCGCCTCGCCCGAATGATACCCTTCTCCCTGAATGCTGAAAAACTCCTCCACCAGCGGCAATTCAAGCCCATCGGACCTGATATCCTGTGCTTTTACCATAATTCAAAACGTGATTGTTACAGCTTTTATTTTCCAAACAGCAACTCATAGTCTCTTATCGCGGCTTTCTTTACCCAGTCGTCCGGGATTATTTTCCAGTTATTGAGAGCAAGCGGCTTAATAGTCTTTCGGTCTTCCAGGTAATTCAGTATGTAATATCTCAGGTCCTTGTCGGTAGAGCTTATCAGCCTGCCGGATAGTTTTGCCGCAGAAATCCCGGCCCCGGAAGTGAAATGTCCGCCACCACCGTTTCCCCTGTAGGAATTAACAGCAACACGATACCGTTTATTCATCTCGAACGGTCTGCCATCCGAGAATGATTTTATGCTTACCCTGTTGCCTTCCGGCTTGCTTGCATCAACTATGTAATCTATCCCCGCCGCCGAATCAAAATTATAAGGCTGGTTTCTAAGCCAGGCTTCGCCATTCCTGATCAGAATCTCTCCGTCTTTGGTCCTCTGGAACTTAAGAAGATTATCTTCCGGGCCTTTCATGGTATTAAGCCAGTCGGCATATGAATATTCAAGGTATTTATCGATTTCCGATCCGGTCATCCACATGGTATAAAGCATGTTTTCAAACCTGTACAGTTTGAACATATCCCCCACGGTCACCTTCCCGGCCGGAATGCTTACATCGAATGAAAGAGGGGCTGAAAAGGATATGTCGGCACCGCTTATCTCAAGCTGAATGGAATGAACCATATCCACGAATGGAGATGATCCGAAATATGAATCGCGCGATGACATGTTTGCCTCTGAATATGCTATTACTTTACTTACATACTCATGCATGGCAGTCTGAGTGTCTTCAAAGGCTTTCATGAACTCAGGGTCGGGTCTGTAGTCTCTCACATCGACCAGTGACCCTGTAGCAACCGGTTTTACCTTTCCCGTGGTTTTGTCCCTGACAAATCTGACATCCACCCTTCCTATCTTCTGAGCCCTGCATCCGCCCTCTATTATGACAACACTGTCACCCGCGGAATTGACAATGGAAGTGTTGATGGAATTATGGTTATGCCCGCAAAGGATAACATCAAATCCCGGAACATTATATGCAATTGAAGCAACTCCGTTCTTGTCATAATGGCTTTTACCTTCTTCCTCATTGTCGCGGTCATCCCAGCCTGAATGAAACAACCCGACGATCAGATCCGGATTCTCACTTTTTATCTGGGGCATATATTCCCTGGCAGTTTCAAGCATATCCCTGAATTCCATTCCCGAATAAAGTTCCGGTGGAAGCCACTGGGGTATTGACGGGGTAACCAGACCAAATACGGCAACCTTTATACCTTTCTTCTTCACAATCGTGTAAGGTTTGAAATAAGGTTCTCCCGTGGCAGTGCTTACGGCATTTGCAGCAAGCATGGGAAAATCATATTCCCTGACCAGCCTGTCGTAAACTGCATGACCTGCCTCTATGTCATGGTTCCCGGCTGTGGTGGCATCATAGCCCAGTAAATTGAATGCCCTGGCATTAATGTGAGTCGAAACGGTATCGATAAAATTATAGTAATAAACAGATGGCTGTCCCTGAAGGTTATCACCGTTGTCAAGAAGTATCACCGGGGTGGGTCCGCTTCGCACTTTCCTGACATAGGAAGCCACGGAGGCAAGGGAAACATCTATTTCCTCCTGTTCCGTAAAATCGTATGGAAGAACAAAACCATGCAGGTCTGTTGTCTCAAGTATTATCAGATTATCTTTGCCGCCACTTGTGCAGGACATCAGGACCGCGGATAGTAAAACGGCAATCCGGGCAACATCAGATATATGTCTTCTCATGTTTAAGAATATGGAGTAAAATTTCCGATTTGGCAGATCTGTATTTTTCACGCCATAAACTTAAAAAAGAATATTTACTTTAGCTTGATTTTCCATTCTCAAATAAGCGGATAATCATTAAAGATGCTTAACTCTATTTAAAATCAAGAAAAATGACTCAGACCGGACTCGATCAGATCAGGTATGAAACCCCGGCGGGGCTCACCGGAAAAAGAATCGGACTACTTTGCCATGCTCCCAGTGTGGCATCCGATTATACCCATATCATCTCTGTTTTCCTGAAGAAATCCGATTGCATGCTTGCGGCCATCTTCGGTCCCCAGCACGGTCTCCACGGACAGACACAGGACAATATGATAGAATGGAGCGGATCGCTTCATCCGGTCCTGGGAATCCCGGTCCACAGCCTTTACGGAGAACACAGGAAACCTACCGTGGAAATGCTTGCCGGACTGGATGCATTCGTTGTCGACCTGCAGGATGTGGGTGCCCGTCTCTATACCTATATATGGACTGTCAAGCTTTGCATGGAGGCCTGCGCTGAATCAGGAATCCCGGTCTGGATCCTCGACCGGCCAAACCCCGTTGCCGGGATCGCCCTCGACGGCCCGGTGCTTAAGGAAGAATACTTTACATTTGTCGGAGGTGCCTGCATCCCGCTGTGCCACAGGATGACAATCGGTGAAATGGCGCTTTGGGTCAGGGAAAAACACGAAATACACTGCGACCTGAATATAGTGTGGATGAAGAACTGGAGAAGAAATTCCTTTTTTAACGAGACCGGCCTTCCCTGGATCCTGCCCTCCCCCAATATGCCCACACTCAGCACGGCATTGGTTTACCCCGGGATGGTTCTGGCAGAAGCCCTGAATATCTCCGAAGGCAGAGGAACAACAATACCCTTCGAGCTGTCGGGCGCTCCCTATATCGATGCTGAAAAGCTTAAGGATAACCTTGATGCAAGAAGGATCAGGGGATGTGTTTTCAGAATTCATAACTTCATCCCCACTTTCAACAAGTATGCCGGACAGACATGCAACGGGATACAGATCCATGTAACCGATCCATCTGCTTTCCTGCCGGTGCTTACTGCTTATGAATACTTCTCGGCAATTATAGAAACTTCCCCCGCGGGCTCATTCAAATTCAACGACCCTCCCTATGAGTATGAATACAGGCTTATGCCCTTCGATATATTGTCAGGCGATTCAATTATGAGAAATTCACTGATTAACGGAGTTCCTTCAAAAATTGAAAGAGAAAGATGGATAAGTGAAATAAGTCTGTTTGAAGATGATTTCAGGCAGATGTCGGCTTATCCCGATTGAACAGATACTGTGCCCTTTATATCTCCAGTGAATACTTGCCAAGCTTCTCTATAAGCTGCTGGGGGAAAATTGGCTTGACAATATAGTCATCAAAGCCCGAAGAAATTATCTTCTCGCGGTCACCTAGCAGGCTGTAGGCTGTCTGAGCAATTATGATGACATCTTTCCGGAGTTCCCTGATGACCTTTGCCGCACCGTAACCATCAATGCGGGGAAGCTGAATATCCATGAGAATTATATCTATGTCGGGATTTGCCCTGGCTATTTCAATAGCTTCCTTTCCATCGCAGGCGCTTAATAGTGAGGCGCCCGTCTTTTCAAGGATTTTATTAAGGTAAAGCCGGCTTGATACGTCATCCTCGACTATCATAATTTTCTTTGTCCTCAGGAAATCATTCACCATGTTACCCGGTTTTATTCAAAAAGTCCGTCATCCCTCACCAGAAGCAATATTGCTGATTGTGGAACAACTACATATTTTTCCCTGTTGAATTCAATTTCAATTGCACTGCCCTGAAGGTAGACTGCCTGATCACCCTCCTTTGGCTGAAGGGGAACATATTTTGGTTCCTCCGTCCTGCTTTTCCACGGTTCATCGATATCGTTTATCGTAGGAATCGGGTAACCAGGCCCTGCCTTGACAACAAAACCTATCTGTACTTTTTCGCTCTCATTCACACCTGGCGGCAGGTATAGTCCGCTTTTTGTCTTCGACTGCGGAATCTTAGGCTTTATCAATACCCTGTCGCCTATAACTATTAATTTACCAAGATCCTTTTCATCAAGTAATACGCCCATGTCAGATTTCATTTTTAACAAAAATATCATTTTTCGTCTTAACCCTGGACCTTCTTGACATTATTGGCTAATATTGCACTAATGTATGAACGCAGCTTCTAAAGCTTTATTTTATTAATGGAAGCGGATACTTATCATAGCATCAGATCATTCTCACAAGGCCTTTACAAGGATAAGGGAAGCAGGTTTATTTCAATGGCCTGGCCTGTAACCAATCAGGAAGAGATCAAAGACATTCTGATGCAGGTCAGGAAAGAACATCATTCTGCCAGGCACTGCTGTTATGCCTGGATGCTCGGTCATGAACGCGACAACTTCAGGCTGAATGATGACGGGGAACCTTCCGGCAGTGCAGGAAAGCCCATTATGGGACAGATAAACTCTTTCAGACTTACTAATATACTGATTGTGGTTGTCAGATACTTCGGGGGCAAGCTTCTCGGAATCAGTGGCCTGATAAACGCCTACCGTTCAGCCGCCGAATCAGCCATTAATAACGCTGAAATAACCGAACACCGTGTTATGGATCACTATAAGCTCAGCTTCCCCTACTCTTCCATTAACGATGTAATGAAGATAATAAAAGACGAAGAAGCAAACCAGTCAGACCAGTCATTCGATCTGGAATGCCGGATGACAATCAGTTTCAGAATAACACAAAGAAACAGGATACTTGCCTCGCTCGACAGGGTAAGCGACCTGAAGTACATCCACATAGGCACATACTGATTTCAAAGCCATAAAAGTTGTTAGCTAATTATCAACATCCATTCTGACCTTGGCAGTTCTTGAATACATTTGTTTTTGGCAATAAACAATGTATCTAATCCGCCAAAATCATGAAAAACAGAAGCCTGGTTTCAATAGATGATTTTACTTCCGACGAGGTACTGAAGATCCTTGACCTTGCAGCCGAATTTGAAAAGAATCCGGTAAGCCGTCTTCTCGAAGGGAAAGTCATTGCAACACTATTTTTTGAACCTTCGACACGTACCCGGCTAAGCTTCGAAAGTGCCATAAACCGCCTGGGCGGAAAAATTGTAGGATTCTCCGATGCCGGCGCCACAAGCCTTGCAAAGGGAGAATCACTTCACGATACCATAAAGATGGTCAGCAGCTACAGCGACCTTATTGTAATGAGACATCCGATTGAGGGAAGCGCCAGATATGCCAGCGAGATTGCATCAGTACCGGTTATAAATGCCGGCGATGGCGCAAACCAGCATCCCACGCAAACCATGCTCGATCTCTATTCGATAAGAAAAACCCAGGGAACACTCAATAACCTGAATGTCTTCATGGTGGGCGACCTGAAGTACGGAAGGACCGTTCATTCACTGATGATGGCAATGTCGAGGTGGAACACCACTTTCAACTTTATTTCGCCCGAAGAACTTAAAATGCCTGAGGAATTCAAGATATACCTCGAAAACCTTGGACTTAAATATTACGAACACCTCGATTTCACAGACATAATATCAAGGGCCGACATCATTTATATGACCAGGGTGCAAAGGGAAAGATTTTCTGACCCTATCGAATATGAAAAGGTAAAAAATGTGTATGTCCTGAAAAATTCCATGCTGGCAAATACAAAACCCAACATGCGCATACTGCATCCACTGCCAAGGGTAAACGAAATTCACACTGATGTGGATTCAAATCCGAAAGCCTATTATTTTGAACAGGCTTTGAATGGGGTTTATACCAGACAGGCTATTCTGTGTTCACTCTTAGGAATCAAATAATCCGGAAGCTGAAATGAAAGAACCAAAACAACTAAGCGTAAGCGCGATTGAAAGCGGGACTGTCATCGACCATATCCCTGCAAAGACTCTCTTTAAAGTCATTTCAATACTCGGACTCGACCATATCGACAGCCAGATCACATTCGGAACAAACCTCGAAAGCAAGAAACTGGGAAGAAAGGCCATCATAAAAATATCAGGGAAATTCTTTGAGGACAATGACATAAACCGTATTGCACTGGTCGCCCCTGAAGCAAAGCTCAACATAATAAAGGATTATGAGGTAGTAGAGAAAAAAGTGGTGGAAGTACCTGATGCAATCGTGGGAATCGCCAAATGCATGAACCCAAAGTGTATAACCAACTATGAAAAAGTGACCACCCGTTTCAAGGTTGTCTCAAAGAAGAACGTGGCGCTCAAGTGCCATTATTGTGAAAAGATAACAAACCAGGAGAATCTGCAAATCATCTGATCGCGTAAGTCAACCGGCCCTGTTACCTTAGTCGCTCGTATGACCTGACCAGCTTTTCATCTTTACGAATCCCAAGCCAGGCCAGGATACTTAAAAAAAGCATTATCAACGGAAGAAAAGTCCTGAATACGGGAGAAAGTACCGCCTGATAGTCTCGCGCAATTGAATACGCGCACCATGCAACAATGGCAACCAGAACTGCTGATAAAATTGTGCTGGCAACAGCTAACTTTATCTGTTGTTGCCGCTTCCTGTACAGAAAAATTGCTATAAGCGGAAGAATTATCAGCAGCAAACCAATAATTGGAATTATTAGCTGACTTTCCCGGATCAGGGTGGCCTCTCCGGGTCCATTCATCCATAAACCCCGGTAATTCATAATAATTTCCGCTCCCGAATCATTAATAAAGCTTAAAAAATCACCGCTGAGGAATAATGCTGATATCCCGGAAGTCAGTAACAGGTATAAAGATTGAATTCTCTGGATCATGATATAATATTTTTCAGGACAACCCGGACCATACCTGATTGCCTCTGCGAAAATATCAAGAATGAGCCATATTCCGGTTTGATTGCTGATAATATTTTCCAATCGAAGGATCACGCGGCAGCCGGAGCTCCGGACGAAGGATAAAGGAACAGGTGTAAGAAAGAGTGAGAGGATTTGCTATCTTTGGTCTTTGTTTTTTGTACGACCTTTAAAATAAATTACATCCGGATGAAAAAGAAGACCGAACTGATAACAAACCGCGACGGAAGTATATTCCATCTGAATCTTCTTCCCGGCGACATTGCCGACAAAATAATTGTTGTGGGTGATCCCGGACGGGTTGATATGCTATCGTCCCTCCTTACCGACATAAGGGTAAGAAAGGAGAACAGGGAATTCAAAACAGTCACCGGATTCGCGGGGGGAACTGAAGTAAGCATTATATCCTCAGGTATTGGAACGGACAATGTGGATATCCTGATCAATGAACTCGATGCCCTTGTCAATATCGATCTTGCCACCGGTGAACCAAAACAGGATACTGTCTCGCTTACCATAATCAGAATAGGCACATCGGGAGGAATCAGGGAGGATGTTCCCACCGGATCGTGTGTTCTTACGGAAACTGCCGTGGGCTTTGACGGCCTTATACATTTTTATGAAGGATACGACTGGCTCCTCGATAATGTACTCTCATCCGTGATGGCAGAGTATCTTGAGTGGCCTGATACCCTGGCCTTCCCGTATGCTGTAAATGCAAACAGGGAACTTGCCGGAATGTTCAGTGCCGAAAACTTCGTTAGAGGAATTACCATTTCAGCGCCGGGCTTTTACGGACCGCAGGGCCGAAATCTCAGGCTCGGTACTTTCGACAGCGAGATTAATGGCAAACTTGCTGAATTCTCGTTCCGCGGACGAAAAATATGCAACTACGAAATGGAAAGTTCGGCTATTTACGGCCTCTCGGGGCTTCTTGGGCACAAGGCACTAACTGTTTGTCTTGTTATAGGGAACCGCGTAACGGGTGAATTCATAAATGACTACAAGCCGGCAATAATGAATCTCGCCGAAACGGTTTTGAAAATAATCTGACGAAAAGAAAATCTGACAATTTCTACAAATTAGTCCTGTACCAGTCAATAGCTTCCTCCAAACCCTGCCTTACCGTATGCGTGGGTCTGTATCCAAGCAACCTTTTTGCTTTTTCTATTGATGCCAGCGAATGGGGTATGTCGCCTGCCCTTACCGGTCCATGTCGCGGGCTGATTTTCGTGACTTCCCTGTCATAGCGTCCGATCAGATGTTTAATAATATCAAACAGTTCATTCAGAGTTGTTTGTTCTCCGTGGGCAACATTGTAAACCTGATTGACTGCTCCCGGATCACTTGCAAGAGCGGCAAGATGATTTGCCTGAACTACATTGTCAATAAAGGTAAAATCTCTTGAATATGTGCCGTCACCGTTTATAACCGGCACCTCATGGTTTATTAGTTTTTTTACAAAGAGAGGGATCACTGCAGCATAAGCTCCCATTGGATCCTGTCTTCTGCCAAAAACGTTGAAATAACGTAACCCGATTGATTCGGCACCGTAAGTGACGGCAAAATTAGCAGCATACAGTTCATCAACATATTTTGTAATAGCATAGGGAGAAAGAGGTTTGCCAATCCTGTCCTCCACTTTCGGCAATCCGGGATGATCTCCGTATGTTGAAGAACTGGCGGCATAGATAAACCTTTTCACTCCTGCTTCCTTCGAAGCATACAGCATCTTTACAAAACCTCCGATGTTGACATCGGTGGAAGTAACCGGATCTTTAATTGACCGTGGCACCGAGCCGAGAGCAGCCTGGTGAAACACGTAATCAACACCCTGAACCGACTTTTCGCAGTCGGAATAATTTCGGATGTCTCCTTCAATGAGTTCAAAACGGGGATTGCCTGAGAAGGGGGCAATGTTCTCTCTCTTTCCGGTCGAGAAATTGTCAAGGCATACAACTGAATTACCTGATGCCAGAAAGGATTCAACAAGATTTGATCCGATAAATCCGGCTCCGCCGGTTACCAGGACCTTATGGCCGCTTAACTTGCGATTCATGAGTTATGTTTAGAAAAGAACGGCCAGAGCCGGTATTTATTTCTCCTGAAAGCTGAAATCAGTTTTCAAACAGCATCAGTATCTCCCTGAGAATAAATTCAGATGTTTTGCCATCGCCATAGAAGCCGGGGTAATCAAGATTGATGTCCGGCTGAACAAATCCCTCAAAAGCCTGATGGATCAGGGCCGGATCTGCATCAGCTAGTATCACGGTGCCGTTTGTCACCAGTTCAATCCATTCTGTTTCCTTACGGAGAACAATACAGGGCTTTCTGAAGAAATGGGATTCCTTCTGGACGCCGCCGGAGTCAGTCATTATCATCAGGCAGTTCTTTTCGAGATATGTCATGGTGAGATATGATACCGGCGGTATGATCCTTATGTATCGCGATTTCCGAAGATCGGCAAGAAGACTGACCAGACCCGATTTCAGCGATTTCATGGTACGCGGATGAAAGGGGATGACGAAAGGAATCCTGTAATCTTCGGCCAGAGCTTTGACAGTTGACATGATTCTCTCCAGTCTTCCGGCATCGTCAGTATTTATATCCCTGTGAATGGTGGCAAGCACGAAGTTATTCCTCTCTATTTCCAGAGATTCAAGAAGTCCGGCTTTCTTGCGCTCTGCCATTTCTGCATAATACAGGGAGTTGTCGTACATGATATCCCCTGTGATATAGATCTTCGGGTTATCGATGGTATAGGGAGGACTGTTCTCAGGGCTGAAACCTTCATGCATCAGATTTTTGAATGCAGCATTGGTCGGTGCAAAAAGCAATGTTGATACATGGTCGCACATAATCCTGTTTATTTCCTCAGGCATGGTTTTGTTGAACGACCTTAGCCCCGCCTCGATATGAACAATCGGGAAACGCTGCTTGGAGGCCGCGACTGCTCCTGCCAGTGTCGAGTTGGTATCGCCGTAAAGCAAAACACCGTCTGGTTTCTGTTCAATAAGAACATCCTCTATTCCTGCAATCATGGCTGCAGTCTGACGGCCATGCCGTGCCGACCCTACACCAAGGTTGAAGTCAGGCATGGGTATTTCGAGTTCATCGAAGAACACATCCGACAATTCCTTGTCGTAATGCTGACCTGTGTGTACCGTGAGGCCGGTGATCCGGTCGGAAAAACCGGTCCGGATAGCTCTGCTTATTGCTGATGACTTTATTATCTGAGGTCTTGCACCTACAATATTCAGCAGTTTGATCGTTGACATTATAGCCTGGAAAAGAAAGTTGTAGCTTGTTGTTTATTTAGCATAGTTAACCGCCCGTGTTTCGCGGATAACGGTAATTTTAATCTGTCCGGGATAAGTCATGTCTGTCTGGATCTTCCTCGCGATCTCAAAGGAAAGGTTTTCGGCCTCCTTGTCACTTACTTTCTCTGCTCCCACTATCACTCTCAGTTCACGACCTGCCTGGATGGCATATGTCTTCATTACTCCGGGGTACTGAAGAGCCACGGATTCGAGTTCCTTAAGTCTCTTGATATATGATTCCACAACCTCGCGGCGGGCTCCCGGCCTGGCACCCGAAATGGCGTCGCAAACCTGCACTATCGGAGCTATAAGGGTAGTCATCTCAGTCTCGTCATGATGCGAACCGATAGCGTTGCATATCTCCGGCTTTTCCTTGTATTTTTCAGCAAGCTTCATCCCGAGGATTGCATGAGGCAACTCAGGTTCATCATCAGGCACCTTGCCGATATCATGAAGCAGCCCGGCCCGCTTGGCAAACTTGGGATTGAGTCCGAGCTCAGCAGCCATTATAGCTGACAGGTTAGCCACTTCCCTCGAGTGCATAAGCAGGTTTTGTCCATAGGATGACCTGTACTTCATCTTGCCGACAAGCCGTATCAGTTCAGGATGAAGTCCGTGAATGCCCAGGTCGATAGCGGTTCTTTTTCCGACCTCAAGTATTTCCTCTTCAACCTGCTTCCTTGTCTTGTCTACAATTTCCTCAATCCTGGCAGGATGGATTCTTCCGTCGGTCACAAGCTGGTGAAGAGCCAGCCTTGCCACCTCCCTGCGGATCGGATCAAATGCTGAAAGGACTATGGCCTCAGGGGTATCGTCAACTATGATTTCCACTCCCGTTGCAGCTTCAAGTGCCCTGATATTTCTCCCTTCACGGCCGATTATCCTGCCTTTCATTTCGTCGGACTCTATATGGAACACCGTAACAGCATTCTCTATGGCATTTTCGGCGGCCACTCTCTGGATAGTCTGAAGAACTATCCTCTTTGCCTCCTTGTTCGCTGTCATCTTGGCTTCGTCGAGAATCTCATTGACGTACGACATTGCCCCGGTCTTGGCTTCTTCCTTGAGCGATTCAATAAGCTGGCTTTTTGCCTCGTCAGCCGAAAGACCGGAAATAGCTTCAAGCTTGTCTACCTGCTGACGGTGAAGCCGGGAAAGCTCCTCCTGCTTCTTCTCAACTATTTCAATCTGCGATGTCAGGTTTTCCCTGATTATGTCTGCCTCGTTCCTCTTTCGCTGTGTTTCCTCTATCTTCTGGGACAAGGTCAGTTCCTTTTGCTTTATCCGGTTTTCAGCCTGATTTATCTTGTTGTTCTTCTCGTTGATTACCTTTTCATGTTCAGCTTTGAGTTGAAGAAACCTCTCCTTTGCCTGAAGTATCTTTTCCTTTTTGATCACTTCAGCTTCTGTTTCCGCCTCGCTGATGATTTTTTTGCTCTTGCTTTTCAGAGCCTGCTGCCAGAGCAGGTAAGAGGCAACGAAGCCTGTTACCAGACCGGCAACTGCCAGTATTATAGTTAGTGCCATAAAATGTGTGTTAAGTTTTTTATAAAAAAAACCCGCAAAGTCTCTTCAACTTTTATAAAACCCCATATCTACATGGCTGGAGCCTCTAATACAGTGCAAACGTCCACTGACCTGCCCGAAGGCAGATTCCCGGCGAACCGGGATGAGGCCTGTCCTTACTGCACTAAGGATGACTCCAAAGTTTTAAGTGTTGAGTTTCACAAAATGAATAAAGAAACAATGCGGGCAATAAGTTTTGCTATTTGAAAGAACGCTGTTACTCTTTTTCTACCAGAACATCATCAATTTTCCTTGCCAGTTCCCTCAGGGCTTCCGGAATGTCGTCCGTGACCAGCTTCTCTTCGTATTCACCCAGCTTGATCACATATTGCAGAGAAGCCATTGCCAAATAATCCTGAACATCCTTGTTTGAGTAGCGCTGCTTATATTGAAGCACCTTCTCGTTAATCATCCTGGCAGCCTTTCTGATCTTTTCCTCATTCTCCCTTTCCACCTTCAATGGATAATACCTGTCAGCTATATTAACCCTGATCGAAAGCTTATCATCCATTGCTATATCTTATCTGTTCAAAAGAGCAACACATCTGTCTATTTCCCGCACTAATTCGTTGATTCTTCCCTTCGCCTCTTCCACTCCTCTTCCATTACCCGTCAGTGCTCCTGATATCTTGATCCTTTCGTATTTTACTTCCAGATCCTTTATTTTAATGTCACGCTCTTCTATATAACGTTTCAACATGTCATTTTCGTCCTTTAGATCCCTGATTTTATTTCTGAGACCTTCATACCTGCCAAACAACTCATCGAGCTTTTTGTTCAGCAGTGTAAGCTCTTCCAGACTACGAACGGACATATCAGAATCTTTAATGCAAAGGTAGTATAGATAATACAATTTTCAAATATTTAACATAAATACTTTGGAAGAACAAGTCATAAACCTAGTTTTGCAAAAGTTCCTTAAGAGACCAATTTACCGTGATGACAATAGCACTCACATTCCTTATAAAACTTCTTCTGACAGGCCTGTTTGCTGAACAGGCTGCAGATCGTTCAATGTTCATTTCACCCCTCAGAATCCCTTTGTCCCTCTCTTCAAATTTCGGAGAACTGCGGAGCGATCACTTCCATTCCGGAATTGATATAAGGACCCAGGGTGTTACCGGAAAAGAAGTTGTTGCCGCCGCAAATGGATATATTTACCGGATAAGCGTTTCTCCGGGAGGATTTGGAAAAGCACTCTATATGCGTCATCCTAACGGTTATTCCACCGTATATGCCCATCTCGACAAATTCACTCCCGAGATTGAAGAATATCTTATTTCCCGGCAATATGAGGAAAAAAGTTTCATGCTTACCCTGTGGCCGTCAAAGGAAAGTTTCCGGTTCGAACAGGGTGATGTCATTGCATATTCAGGAAACTCGGGCAGTTCCTCGGGACCACACCTCCACTATGAAATACGAAAGACAGATGGCGAAATCCCGGTTAATCCCTTCCTTTTTGATTTCGGGATCAGTGACAATATTAAACCGGTGTTCGACAAACTGGTAATCTACCCCATCTCGGAAAACACCTTTATTAATGATCAGAACAGGATGCTCAGACTGGATGTCAGGGGCAGCGACGGCAAATATGAATTGTCATCAAGAAATGAAATTACCATTAGCGGCCCCGCGGGATTCGGTTTCAGGGCACACGACTTCATTAACGGTTCCGGCAGCAGGTTCTCAGTCCATTCCATTCAGCTTAATGTGGACAACAGGCAGGTCTTCAGCTATGTAATGGACGAGTTTTCATTCAACGAGACCAGGTATATAAACAGCCATATAGATTACGAGACATATATGCGCGACAACATCTATATTGAAAGAGCATTCCGCCTTCCAAACGACAGGTTGAGCGTTTACAGAAATCTGATTAACAGGGGAATAATAAATTTCAGCGACAACTCGCGCCATACAATTGAACTGACTGTATCAGATATGCACGGCAACCGGTCGGTCCTTTCATTCACCGTCACTTCCAAACCGTCTCCGGCAAATCGAGAAAAAAGCTCCGGTCAGGCAAATTCCCGGACAGGAACTCTGATGCCTTTCGACAGGAACAACAGGTTTGTAACAAAAGATGTGGCTGTGAACATTTCCACCGGTACTCTCTATGACACTCTGTGGTTTCAGTTTGGGAAATCGCCCGGAGAGGACGGGATGTATTCAGATATATTTGATATTCACAATATCTACACCCCCCTTCATAAATCGTACAGTCTTTCACTCAAGCCTTCGAAGCTGCCTGCCGGGAAGGAATCCAAACTCCTTATACTTCAGATTGATAAAAAGGGAAGAAAGAATCCCGTGTCCAGTTCCTGGGATAAGGGCTTCGTTACAGCCAGTCCCAGAACATTCGGTACATTTTTCATTGGCATCGATACCGTTCCTCCGCGGATAACAACCAGCGGATTTTCCTCAGGCGCAAACCTTTCGGGAAGGACGGAATTGAGAATAAGGATAAGCGATGATCTTTCAGGCATAAAGTCATACGATCCGCTTATCGACGGGAAATGGGCACTGTTTGAGTATGATCAGAAGAACAATGTTCTGATTTATACTTTCGATGCAACAAGAATCCGGAAGGGTACAAAACACACCCTCACGCTAAAAGTTACAGACAACTGCGATAATGAGAGTACCCTGGAAACGGAATTCCTGTGGTGAACTATGAATATATCCTGGCAGGATAGACCCCTTTCCTGACCATCTTCTTGATACTTTCAACAACAAAGGGTTTATCCTCCCTGTACGTCACGCCGAACCAGCGCTCGTTGCTCATCAGTATCTGTATGGTGATTTCGCCGTTCTTGACATACCTGTCAACTGAGGTTGGTATGTCGAGTTCCGACTTCAGATCCATTCCGGAATTGTTTATGAAAGTCCGGAATTCCTTTTCAAGAAAATCATAGCACGATGGCTTGAATCCCCAGAGATTCATCGAGACCACCTCATTTCCGGTAAATACCAGGGGCTTACCGTCAGGGCCCGGGGCTATGGCGCCTTCCTTTGTCTTTTCAATCTGCCTCGTCTCAACTATATGACTGAGAAAGCCTTTCTCATCTACCTTGCATACACCCCTGTTGACGTGTCCGTGATCGGAAAGAGTGTTTCCAAGTTTATAACCAACAATGCAGTAGTTATTCGGATCCTTGTCGTTCACAAGAAAGTCTCTCAAAATCTTAAAAGAATCAACTCCATAGTAGTCGTCGGCATTTATCACACCAAAAGGTTCCTTTATCTTGTCCTTGGTGACAAGTATTGCATGGCTTGTGCCCCAGGGTTTTGCCCTGTCTGGAGCAACCTTGACTCCCTCGGGAAGATTGGTTATCTCCTGAAACACATAATCCACTTCAATCTTGCCCTGCAGTTTTTCAACAAATCTTTCCTTTACCTGTTCCTCAATATCCCTGCGAATAACAAAGACAATCCTGCCAAAACCAGCTCGTATGGCATCATAAATGGAATAATCGATAATTGTTTCACCGGAGGGACCAACTTCATCAAGCTGTTTGTTACCTCCATAACGTGAGCCCATTCCGGCTGCAAGAACTAAAAGCGTCGGTTTCATCATAATATAATTTTGATTTCAATAGTCTGATAAAGTTTTTAAATACACAATAATACTTAAAATATTCTTACTTTTATTATCCATATTAATTATTGTTAATGGAGTTCAAGCTTGAAATATGCGTCGACAGTGCCATTTCGGCATTAAACGCGCAATCGGCAGGAGCCGACAGAATAGAGTTGTGCGATAATCTGGGCGAGGGAGGCACAACCCCGGGTTATGGCATGATCATCTCAGCCAGGAATAATCTGAGCATAGGTATTCATGTGCTGATTAGGCCCAGGGGAGGCGATTTTCTGTATTCAGACACCGAATATGATATTATGAGGAGAGACATTGAGCTCTGTGGTGAGAACGGGATCGACGGAATTGTGACAGGCATTCTTCTTCCCGACGGTACTATCGATGTTGAAAGAACCGCCAGGCTGATTGAATTCGCCTACCCGATGACTGCCACTTTCCACAGGGCATTCGACATGTGCGCGGATCCGGTCAGGGGGCTTGAGGACGTGATTGCAACGGGTGCCTCACGGCTTCTGACATCCGGCCAGCAGAACAAGGCTCTCGACGCTGTCGAACTGATAAGACAACTTGTGATTCAGGCCGGCGAAAGACTCATAGTAATGCCGGGAGGTGGAATTGACGAAACAAATGCAGCCCAGATTATAACAGCCACAAAGGCAAAGGAATTGCATCTGACGGGAAGAATGGAGATTGACAGTGAAATGATCTTCCGGCGGCAGGGCATTTCAATGGGGAGTCTGCCGGGAAACCCGGAGTTTAAACGAAAAATTGCTGATCCGGAAAAAATAAAAAAAATCATCGAATCGCTCAAAATGATCTGAATCTCTTTGAAATCTTGTCCGGCTTGTTACCTTTGCATTTCCGGAAATCTTAAAATCTAAAGAATTGTAAAACCAATAACATACGTATGAAAAAGCTATTCGCAGCAATAACGGCAATTATTTTCTCCTGGATGATCCAGGCTCCGGAATCGTCCGCGTGCACAAACCTGATAGTTACCAGGGGAGCATCGGCCAACGGTTCCGTTATGATAACATACTCGGCCGATTCCCACGTGTTGTACGGGGAACTCTACCACTGGCCTTCAAGGGATTATCCCGAAGGTGCTATGCTTGAGGTATGGGAATGGGACTCAGGCAGGTATCTGGGAAAGATCCCGCAGGTAAGGCATACTTATTCAGTGGTGGGAAACATGAATGAATACCAGCTGTCGATCGCGGAAACCACTTACGGCGGAATTGACGGACTTATGGATCCGGAAGGCATTATGGACTATGGCAGCCTGATATACATCGCGCTTCAAAGGGCAAAAAATGCCAGGGAAGCCATAAAGGTAATTTCCGAACTTGTTTCTGAATACGGATATGCAAGCTCGGGTGAATCATTGTCCATCGCCGATCCTAACGAGGCATGGATACTCGAAATGACAGGCAAGGGTAAAGGCAATAAGGGAGCTGTATGGGTGGCACGCCTTATCCCCGATGGATATGTATGCGCGCATGCTAACCAGGCAAGGATTCAGACTTTCCCGCTTGCAAGCGGCAAGAAAAACAGCATTGCAATCACTTCAAAAGATCTTCGCAGGATATCCGACCCACTTGTGGAATGTGTTTATGCACATGATGTCATAGAATTTGCCAGGTCCAAAGGTCTGTACAATGGCCCTGATCAGGACTTCAGTTTCTCCGATACCTTTAACCCGGTTACCTTCGACGGTGCAAGATTCTGCGAAATAAGGGTATGGTCATTCTTCAGGGCTGTCGGCGATGATATGGAACAGTATAAGGCCTATGCATCAGGACATGAACTCAGTAACAGAATGCCTCTCTGGATCAAACCGAACAGGAAAATCTCCAACTACGATCTCATGAACTTTATGCGCGATCATCTCGAGGGTACTGAATTTGACATGAGAAAAGATATTGGCGCCGGCCCCTTCGGCCTTCCCTACAGATGGAGACCCCTTACATGGAAGGTATCCGATGACCCCAACGCTCCAAGCTACTGTAACGAAAGGGCAACAGCCACACAGCAGACAGGCTTTGTCTTTGTTGCCGAATCACGCAACTGGCTTCCCGATCCCATAGGGGGAATATTCTGGTTCGGTGTCGACGATGCCAGCACCACCGTTTTCAACCCGATTTACTGCGGAATTACCGAGATACCGGAATGTTTCAGGGTCGGGAACGGAGACATGGTAACCTACTCACCCACTTCTGCCTTCTGGCTGTTCAACCTGGTTGCAAACATGTGTTACCAGCGCTACGACCTGATGAGCGAGGATGCACTAAAGGTCCAGAGGGAACTGGAAAAGAAATATATCAGCCAGACAGTATCGGAAATAGATGCGGAGGCTAAGAAACTATACGAAACAGATGTCTGGAAAGCCCGCGATTACCTCACCAGGTATTCGGTTGAAACAGCTCAGAATACATTCAGGGAATGGAAAAAGCTCAGTGAATATCTTCTTGTCAAGTACATCGACGGCAATATCAAGAAAGAAGTAAACGGCAGATTTTCAACATCCGGGGATGGATATCCCTCCTCCCCTATGCAGCCGGGCTATGACGACAATTGGAAGAAATCGGTTATCCGGGATACAGGCACCAAGCTTCTGGTACCTGCCGGCGACAGTCATTAATGTTTTGTTTACCAGCATATGACAAAATTAAAATAATGCTATTTGTGAATAATAATAAAAATTGTATTTTTGCACCCTGATTTTTGATCATGTTGTTTGTAACAAAACTGTTGTGAAATGAATTTAATGGATGTCGTTGATAAGGAATTTGCAGTAAAAAATGAATTTCCCAGGTTTCTTGCCGGGGATACAGTTACTGTTCACTATAAGATTAAGGAAGGTAATAAGGAGAGAATCCAGCAGTTCCGCGGAGTTGTGATCCAGCGTAGCGGCAGCGGCCACACCGAGACTTTTACTGTAAGGAAAATGTCAGGCAATATAGGTGTTGAAAGAATATTCCCGATTGCCTCCCCTTTGATCGACAAGATAGAAGTCAGTAAACACGGCAAAGTTCGCAGGGCAAGAATATTCTACCTCCGCGATCTTACCGGAAAGAAAGCACGTATCAGGGAAAGGAAATTCTGAAATAGTTGAATATGAAAGAGGCTGTCCGGAAGAACAGCCTCTTTTTTTATATCTTATTGATAAGTTCCTCCCGTTTTGACTTTGCCTCATCGACAAGCTTAATGGCTTTTTCATCAGCTTCCCTTATCAGTTGATCAGCCCGCCTGTCGGCTTCTTTGACGACAGAATCGGCTGCCTTCTGAGCAGCAAGCTTTGCAACAGGACCTTTAGATTCCGCTTCCCTGATAAGCCTGTCGGCCTGAGCCCTGGCTTCCTGCCTGATCTTCTCTGCAGCACTTGCTGCTTCGTCCCTCAGCTTCTGCCCTGTTTCCTCCGCCTCCTGAACCAGCCTGTCGCCCTGGATTTCAGCTTCACTTTTTACTTTATCCCTGGCTTCTTCCACTTTTTCCTTTACGCTTTCCCCGGCTGTTTCCCGAATACCGGCTGACAGGCTCTCAGGGGCTGATTCACCGAAAAATGGCTTCACAAGAGGTTTGAGAAAGGTTCCGGTCACGTTGACATTTACCTTTATAACATCCGAGGGTTTTACAGTCAATCCGAAGACTGATGCCTGAGCCGACAGGCCATCAATAAGCGAGTTGGCTGCATTTCCAAGATCCGCTCTTGGAATTTCAGTCCTGATAACATAATTGACTGTCTGGTCCAGACCCTGGTCGCCACTTACGTTCATTTTAATATTGCCAACCCTGGTATTGAAGGGATTAACAAATATCCTTCCCTCCCTTATCCTGAAACTGAGATTCAAATCCTTGAAGGTGTTGGTGTAGCCTTGCCCTAATTTCAAAACTTCCTTCATTGTATTGAAAACTGCCGATTCAACAAGAGTCAACTCACTTGACTGCATCTTTCCGTCTCCTGTTATAGACGCTATCCTGGGCATGAAATCTTTCTGAAGCAGACTGCTGAAATTGAGGCTAAATGCAAATTTTCCATCAACTCCCTTTGCTGTGGGAGCCAGCATCCTTATGGTGTTGAATGTTTCAAAAGCATCCTTAACGGCAAGGTTATTCACGCTCAGGCTGGCGTTCACAAAAGGATTAAGGGTGTCGCGTGTGTCATAGGCTGCATTGAAGGCAACTTTCCCGCCGAGAAGATCCATTCCTGTATCCCTGAAGCTAAGTATTCCATCCTTTACAACAATATGACCGCTGACATTTTCGGCATTTATCTTGTTGTAGCTGAACTTGTCGACTTTGGCCCTGAAGTCGAAGTCAATATTCTCAGGCACTTTTATTACTGCAAGAGATGTGGTATCCTCATCTTCTGTATCCGATGACATTCCTTCCATAATTTCAGTCATATCGATCTGACGTGAATAAAGTGAAAGATTGCCGCTTATCGTTTCATCCTTAAGCATGTATGGTATGTAGTTCTGCAGTTTTCCTCCAAGGCTGAAGTCACTGCCGGAACCTATATTCAGCTCTGCTTTTTTAAGTTCGGCATATGCAGGAGTTATTGCCATATCGGCCTCCCTGATGCTGATCCCCGGATATCCGGTCATTAATACCGTCATGTCTTTCAGGCCGATGTTGCCCGATGCCTGAAACCTGTCGTACTGGGATTTCTCCAGCATCGACATCCGACCTGACAAATCAACAGCAATATCAATCAGCCCCGACAATTCCAGGCTATCCATCGGAACAGCCTTCGACAGCGCGCCAAGATCGATTTTCCCCCTGGCTGAACCATCGATATCCGGATCGCTTATGGGTGTCCTGAGATAAAACCTCATGTCGAACGGATTTCCGGCAAGTTCGAAATGAAATCCTGTTACATCCACCCTTGTTTTATCCATATCCTTACCGTCGACAAATATCGCCGACTCAACGTTTATCCGCCTGATCTGCTCCGGCAGGGCCGGGTAGCTTATCAGACCATCCTTCACGCTCAGATTGAGTGAGATATCGGGCATGGTACTGTCGGCACTGCTGTATACTCCCTTCGCTGATCCTGAGAGGTTAAAGCTTCCGTCGGCCCTGAGATCCTGAAAGTCCTTCATATAGAAAGCAGGGATCAGGGATATCAGCGACTTGAAGGAAGTTTCCTCCGCCATGAATGTAAGGTCTGTTTCAATGTCATCCTCTGGCATAATCACGGTTCCGGCCAGTTTAAGCTGAAGGTCATTGAGTGAAACAGTATTGTCCCTCAGGCGGAATATCATGCTGTCGAGATCGGCCAGAACATTTACTATTGCATTGGCTTTTACCCTGCTGATATATTTCATACCCTCCATTTCAAAGGTAAAATCGTCGGAGTTGAGATTAATGACCAGGTCACTTTTGCTTCCGGTCAGGTCGCCGCTCAGGCTGCCGCTCAGATCATCGAGCCACGCGGCCATATCCGATTCCCTGTCAATGTATGAGAATGAACTGTTAAGCATCTTCACCTCCCGAAGCAGTATTTTTATATCAGAGTCTGAATCCCCTTCTGATTCCGTTTCATCGGATTCCTTCATGATATCCCAGTTTGCACTTCCGTCTTCGAGAACCAGGGTTTTTATTTTAGCAGCATCTATCAATATCGATCTTACTTCATAGCCTTCCTTCCCGAAGAGACTTGAAAGGTTGAATATCAGGTTTATTGATTTCGCGGTAGCCAGTGTATCGCTTTCAAAATCCCCGGTACCGGCAACCGAAAAGTCGTTCATCGAAAACGTCAGGTTTGGAAAGTTTTTAAAAAACCCGAGCTTATAGTCTCCGAAGCTTACTCTGGCATTTACCGATTCGTTTATCACGCTGACGACTTTTTCCTTTATTTTACCCTTGAATATCACGGGCACAGTGAAAAGAAGTACAAGTATCAGCAGTACAATACCGAGGAGAGATTTAAGTATTATTGAACTTGCTTTTTTCATCATAATATAATTTTGATTTTAATGGTATGATGCCTTGCAGATGAATCCATACACCGCGTGCCAATTTTCAACGACATAAAATATTAAATATTTTACATTTCCTCGAAATTAGTTATGAGCATTAACAGGGGTAAAAAAATTACTATATTTGCAAGCTGAATTAAATAATCAGGTCCCGTAGCTTAACTGAATAGAGCATCTGACTACGGATCAGAAGGTTACAGGTTTGAATCCTGTCGGGATCACATAAAGCGCCTTTAGGGGCGCTTTTTTTGCTGCTTATCCGATCAGTTTTTCTGAGGCGAATTGCCATTAATGGTAATGGATTCCTTGGTACTTTTATACTCGGGAACGAGCAGTTCAAAGAAATCAACCACTTCATCATCACTTAGTCCGTAAATATTACGGAGGGATGCAATGACATGCAGCACTTCGGTCTTGTAGTCTTTCCTGTCGACTTTGGCAATCTTTATCTTCTGATGATGAGTCGGCTGAATTTCTTCCTCTGATGACAACAGCTCTTCATATAGCTTCTCTCCAGGACGCAACCCCGTGTACTCTATCTTGATGTCCTTTCCCGGTTCAAGTCCCGAAAGCTTTATCATGTTCACTGCCATATCAGCTATCCTTACCGGCTTACCCATATCGAATACAAAGATTTCACCCCCGTTACCCATAAACCCGGCCTCCAGAACCAGCTGGCAGGCTTCAGGTATGGTCATGAAATACCGAGTTATATCGGGATGAGTGACAGTGACCGGTCCGCCTTCTTCAATTTGCTTTTTGAAAAGAGGGATTACAGAGCCGTTGGATCCCAGTACGTTCCCAAACCTGGTAATGACGAACTGGGTTTTCACTCCTTCTTTCATCGCCTTGGTCTGAACAAGCATTTCACATACACGCTTTGAGGCTCCCATGATATTTGTCGGATTTACCGACTTGTCGGTGGAGATCATAACAAACTTCCTGACTCCATACTTTACCGACAGTTCCACCATGTTCCGCGTTCCTCCGACATTGACGCGCAATGCCTCATGAGGATTTGCCTCCATTAGTGGAACATGTTTGTAGGCTGCTGCATGAAAAACCACCTCGGGCCGGTAAGCCCGGAAAATCTTATCCATCTTTTCCAGGTTGGTAACATCTGCCAGTATTGTCCTGAATGTCATGTGGCTGAAGTCTTTCCTCAGCTCGTTTTCAAGGTGAAACACCGGTGTTTCTGCCTGGTCGATGAGAACCGCCATACGCGTTTCGAAGTGCGAAAGCTGACGGACTATTTCAGAACCTATAGATCCGGCCGCGCCTGTTACCAGGATGGTTTTATCCGACAATCCCTTACTGATGGCATCAAGATTGAGTTTTATCGGTTCCCTGCCAAGCAGGTCCTCCAGTTTGACTTTCTGTAACTGTCGTACCTCAAGCTGTCCGTTAAGCCACTTATCAATGGCAGGGGTCTCAAGAATCTCAATATCAAGTGATATGGCTTTACGGATGATCTCGCTTTTTCTGGTAGGAGGAATATTGGCAATCGCGAGTACAAGAGTTTCAATATTGTGTTTCTTAACAAACCCTTGATTAAGGATATCTGAATTGTATACCGGGATATCATTTATTTTCTTTCCCTGCAAATGACGGTTATCGTCAATGAAACCGCTGACGCTGAAACCTCCCCTGGGATCGCTCACAAGAACACGCTTGACAACGAATCCCATCTCCCCCGCACCGTAAATTAAAACCCTTTTGGTCAACCTCTTGTAGGAATGATGGGCAAATCTGAACAATACCTTTACCGCGATCCTCATGTAGAACAAATAGACCGTGATAAGAACATAATGGATCAAAAGAATGGATATCGGCACTGTGAAGTTTTGACCAATTTTCAGTTTCCCGCCCAAAAGCGAGAAAAACACCATTATTAAAGCTGAGACAGTGGTAGTGAGAAATACAAGGGTAATGTCGGTAAGCGTTGTATGACGTATAAGCCCCGCGTAGGATCGGAAGATCAACATAAAAATCGTATACACCAGCAGTGTAATCAGCCCGTGCAACAGTACCTTCTCCATTGGTATGTCGCCGGATACGAAGTTATACCTCAATAAATAGGATAGCAAAAATGTGAAAAACACAGCTGCAATGTCATGCAGGAACAACATCCATCGTGGAATGGAATAGTTGTGAAAGAAATGAGATGCCAGTTTCCTGATCGTCTCTTTTATATTATTGCTAATGTCCAGCATTCAATATGAAAGTTTTGCTACTGCACTGCCGGAGTGCAGGGTCATTTTTGTTATGTCAAAAATAATAAATATAGAATAAACCACCAAAATCGACACTTTATCAAAGTACTCTGAATGAGGTATTTTAACATAATTAATCATTCAATATTTTAAGTATATCATAACGGAAAATCCGTTTGCCACCTGATTAACATACTTTGATCAAAATACAAAATTTTTATCAAAAAACCATATAATTGTATATAAGTTTTCCTGTTATTTTTTAAGCATTTCAATCAGCCAGTTTTGTAGCAGTATGTTCTGTTCAGGGAAAGTCCAGTGCCCTGTTTCAAGTGCAAGATGCAGGCTTTTGGGAGCATTTATTACATTATAGGCAGCGTACATGGATGTCGGCGGACAGGTTTCATCGTTGAAACCCCATGAATAATATCCTGTCGCTTTCAGTTCCCTGGCAAAATTTACAACATCATAATATGGTATGGTCTCGAGTTTCTCCTTGATGTTGTGATATTTGACATTATTCCTGTCGAAGAAATGCGGCCATCCTCCCGCCCTTCCCGACAGATATCCGGTAACATCACAAAGCGCGGGATAAACGGCGGCAAGGTATTTTACACGCTGATCAAGGGAAGCTGTGATTATGGAGAGTGCACCGCCCTGACTGCCTCCGGTCACGGCCAGGTTTGATCCGTCATACTGGGGAAGGGAAGCAATAAAATCATTTGCCCTCACACATCCCAGATAGACTCTCTTGTAATAATACCTGTCGCGGTTATCCATATTGTTTGTCCAATACTCCCTCAGGCCGCCGCTTCCAAGGTCAGAATATACAACCGGATCGAGATTGACGGGTATTCCATGAATGCCTATCACGAAAGTGATAACGCCACGTTCTGCAAGATTGAGATCAGGCGAATAGGCCCTCACCCCTGCTCCCGGAACCTCAAGTATCGCGGGGTATTTTCCTTCCTTCCTTGGAATTGAAACAATCCCGTATATCCTGGAGTTGCCAATATTCTGAAGACTGACATGATAAACATTGGTGTTTTCCGTACACCTTTCAGGAATAAGTGTCATCCGCGGATTCATCGGCACTTTGGCAAGTTCGGCTTTGGCCGATTCCCAGAAAGCCCTGAAATCGCCGGGATACTTCACGATTGGGCTGATTGCCTGAGGATTGAAAGCTGCTGTCGCCAGTCCCCTGTACCTCTTTCCTTCATAATCAACACTTACCACGCAGCGGAGAAAACCTGGAGATGACATCGTGCCCCCTTCAAGAACAAAGGGTTTACCGTTAAGAAGCACCGAATCCTTTTTTACAGGATCCATCTTCTCCGGCCCGATCTCATAATAAGCCTTCACGCCCTTCAGCAGATTCTGATGATAAAAGACCTGTACTGTGAAACTTGCCTTTTCACCCGTCCTGTACTGCCAGTCATCATGATCGGGCGAAACCATAATCTTTATCATTTGCTCTGCCACCTGTGCATTCACGGGATAGAATACAAACAGGCAGGCTGAAATCAACAATCCGGAAAAAAACTTTTTCATCATAATATAATATTGATTTTAATTTCAATGGTATGATGCCCGCCCCGCTCATAGGGGGGAACTATTATAACGGAAATATATTAGGATTTATATACAAAAATAGAATTCATTCGGGATAATCTTACAAAGCGCTTCAGGAAATTTGAGAAAATGTTTTTTTCGTACTTTTGAGCGTAATTCTGAAGAAAATGAAGGAGAAGGTAGCGGAAATATTTGAAAGGGAAGCCCATGCAATTAAAAACATACCGGTAACCGATGTATACGAACATGTTACGGAGATTATCCACAAACATGTCCATGTACTCAGGGGGAAACTGATAACCAGTGGTATGGGCAAAGCCGGGCAGATTGCCAATAATATTGCAACAACATTCAGTTCGACGGGTACCCCTGCCGTCTTCCTTCATCCAAGCGAAGCCCAGCATGGCGACCTTGGTGTTTTGCAGGAGAATGATATATTGCTTGCTATCTCAAACTCAGGAAAAACCAGGGAGATAATAGAACTCGTCGATCTTAAGGAAAAGCTCTTCCCCGGAATGCCCGTGATAGTGATCACGGGAAAGGTCAACAGCCCCCTGGCAATCAAAGCCGATTACTTCATATCCACCGGTGCGCCCCGGGAAGTATGCCCACTCGGCCTCACTCCCACCACCTCGACAACAGTGTTTACTGTTATCGGCGATGCATTGGTGGTATTGATGATGCAAAAGATCGGATTCACTCCGGGCGATTATTCGCTGAGACATCACGGAGGCTATCTGGGAGTAAAATCAAGGAAAAAATGCGGCAATGGCCATATCGAAAAGTGATTTTGCTTTGCAGCGAAATTAAAAAAGATTAGTTTTGACCTTTCTGAAAATACTTGAACCCATTCTGAAAATACTTAAACTAAATCCATTATTATGGCTACAAGCAACTCTTCCAACGACATCAGCAAGAAAGATTATGTATTTGCAATTACAATAATCGGTCTTTTCTTCTTTATCTTCGGGTTTGTCACCTGGCTAAACGGTGTGCTGATACCCTTTCTCAGGACTGCCTGTGAACTGACAGATTTCCAGGCATACTTCGTAACAGCTGCCTTTTATATCTCATATTTTGTAATGGCCCTTCCATCGTCGCTGATACTGAAAAAGACAGGCTTCAAGATGGGAATGTCGGTTGGACTGTGGGTGATGGCCGTGGGTGCAGTTGTATTCATTCCTGCTGCCATTTCAAGAACCTACGGACTGTTTCTTACGGGCCTGTTTGTTCAGGGAACCGGACTGGCGCTCCTTCAGACTGCCGTAAACCCGTATGTTACCATCATTGGTCCGCGCGAAAGCGCCGCAAAACGTATCAGCATAATGGGAATTGCCAACAAGTTCGCCGGTGTTGTAGCCCCCATAATCCTGGCCAGCGTCCTTCTCAAGGATTCCAATGTCATTGAAGAAAAACTTGCTACATCCCTTGATGCCGGAGCCCGTGCCGTTCTGCTCGATGAGATGGCAAGAGGAGTGATAGTTCCTTATATCATAATGGCAATAGTGCTGGTACTTCTCGGACTGCTTATCATGTTTGTCCATCTTCCCGATGTAGACACGGATGCAGAAGATGAGGAAGTCGGCGTGGCCAACGTGAAAAAGACAAGCATCTGGCAGTTCCCCCACCTCCTCCTGGGCGTTCTGGCTCTCTTCTTCTACGTGGGCGTCGAGGTTATTGCAGGCGACTCTATTATAAGGTATGGACAATCACTGGGCGTTTCAATGGATTCCGCCAAATACTTCACCTCACTCACGATGACCTTTATGATACTTGGCTACGTCCTTGGTATAGCTCTTATCCCAAAATACCTGAAGCAGGGTGACGCGCTCAAGATCTGTGCTATTCTGGGTGTGATATTCTCGATTGGCGCTTTGATCGCTCCGGCTGACAAGGTGTTTACAATGCCTTTCATCGATCTCATGACCTTCGAACCGCTTCATCTTGTACTGCCGGTTACAGTTCTTTTCGTGGCTCTTTTGGGATTTGCAAACTCGCTGGTGTGGCCGGCAATGTGGCCACTTGCCCTGAACAGCCTCGGTAAATTCACAAAGACCGGTTCTGCAATGCTCATCATGGCAATCGCCGGTGGTGCTATTATTCCGCTTCTTTACGGAAAGCTTGCAGACCTCTCATCAACCCAGGCAGCTTACTGGATCTGCATACCATGCTACCTGGTGATCATGTTCTATGCCTTCTACGGTTATAAAATCGGACTGAAGAATGAAGCATGACCTAAGGAAAATATTCGGCTCTTTTCTTGCTGATGGTTCCTTTCTGAAGGCTGAAACCTACGGAAGCGGACATATTCATGACACTTTCCGGATTACTACGGAAGAAAAGGAAAAAGACGATTATATCCTCCAGAGGCTTAATTCAAATGTCTTCAGGAGAATTCCCGAACTGCAGGAGAATATTGAAAGGGTAACAAATCACATAAGAAGCAAACTGGCCGCCATTCCGGGAGCCGACCTGAAAAGGGAATGCATCAACATGATACCCGCTAAAAACGGGAAAAGCTGGATAAACGACGATGAAGGAAACTTCTGGAGACTTCTTGTATTCATACCCGATCACAGATCCTACGATATAGTTGATTCGCGGGAAAAGGCCAAGGAAGGTGGCAGGGCCGTTGGAAGATTTCAGGCCATGCTGGCCGATATGCCGGGTCCTCCCCTGCATGAAACCATTCCTGATTTTCATAATGTGGAGAAACGCCTTGAATGGTTTGAAGATTCCGTTGCACTCGATAAGGCCGGCAGGGTTGCCGGCCTTAAACGGGAAATAGAATTCTTCAGGGAAAGGGCAGATAAGGTGACAATAATACGGAAGCTGGGAAGAGAAGGACGAATCCCCGTGAGGATAACCCATAATGACACCAAGTTCAATAACATATTGCTTGATGAAAACGACAAGGCCCTGTGCATAATCGACCTCGATACGGTTATGCCGGGCTATGTACACTACGACTTCGGGGATGCAATCAGGACCGCGGCAAACGTCGCCGCCGAGGATGAGAAAGATCTCTCAAAGATCAGGATGGATATCGGACTTTTCGGTGCATACGCGGAAGGATACCTTTCTGAAACAAGAGAAACCCTTAATTCCACTGAAAAGGAATACCTGGCCTTTGGCCCACTGCTGATCACTTATGAACAGGCCCTCCGGTTCCTTACCGATTATATCGACGGAGATGTTTATTACAGGATCCATCACGAACACCATAACCTGCAAAGAACCAGGGCTCAGATCAGGCTTGTCGAGAGCATGGAAGAGCAATATGAAAGGATGCAGGATATTATAGCGCGCCTGGCCTGACATGGAGCGTCAGTCGAAAAATTACATTTTATAATTAGCTGTTTGTTAATTATTTAACAGATGTGTGATTAGTCTGTTCGAAATTTATATTTGGAATCATATTGATTTTGCATAATTTTGAGCCCCCGGAATCCGGGACCGGTACAGGTGTTATCCGGATTCGCCGGTACCCTTAAAATTAGGCAAAACATGGATCTGTCAGGCAAAAATTACAAGGCATTCATTGAACGCCAGGAGGCTCTGAAAAAACAATATAGCCCTGCAAATGCTGAAAAACAGCATTCAAAAGGAAAACTGACCGCGAGGGAAAGGATTAATCTGCTGTTTGATTCAGGATCATTTGAAGAGATCGATACCTTTGTCACTCCCGCGCAGCAGACTGTTGAGTTTGGCAAGCTGGAACGCACATACGGCGATGGCGTTATAGTCGGACATGGAAAGATCAACGGACGCCTTGTATTTGCATACTCCCAGGATTTTACTGTGATGGGCGGCTCACTCGGCCTCGTACATGCGAAGAAAATTGCCAAAATACAGGAAATGGCTCTTAAAATGGGCGCACCTATTATAGGCATGATGGATTCCGGCGGAGCAAGAATTCAGGAGGGTGTTGCCAGCCTGAGCGGATATGCTGCAATATTTCATAATATAATCAACTCATCAGGGATAATCCCTCAGCTGTGCGTTATAATGGGTCCTGCCGCGGGCGGAGCTGTTTACTCCCCCGCTCTGTCCGATTTTGTATTTATGGTAAACAGAACGAGTTACATGTTCGTTACCGGACCAAATGTAGTAAAGGAAGTACTTAATGAAGAAATCAGCTCTGAAGAACTTGGTGGCGCTGAGGTACACGGACGAAAAAGTGGCGTTGCACATATGATATACGAAGACGAGGAAAATACGATTATGGCCCTTAAAAAATTCCTCGCCTACCTGCCGTCAAACAACGTGGAAAATCCACCGGTGCACACTGACGACGGATCAACGCCCGACATAAACGAAAAGCTTCGCGACATAGTTCCCGATGATCCCAATAAAGCCTACGATGTAAAGGATGTAATAAATCTGATTATCGACAGGAACAGCTTCTTCGAGACTGCCGAATTATATGCCCCGAACCTGGTAACAGGATTCGCCAGGCTAAAGGGTAAGACAATCGGCATTGTTGCCAATCAGCCGAAAGTGCTGGCAGGTGTCCTCGACATTGACTCGTCTACAAAGGGAGCCAGGTTTATCAGGTTTTGCGATGCCTTCAACATTCCGATACTTACACTTGAGGATGTTCCGGGATTCCTTCCTGGCAAGGACCAGGAACACTCGGGAATCATCCGGCACGGTGCAAAACTTCTGTTTGCCTATAGCGAGGCAAGCGTTCCAAGAATAACAGTGATCCTGAGAAAAGCCTACGGAGGCGCTTTCATTGTAATGAACAGCAAGAGCCTCGGTGGCGATTTCAGCTTTGCATGGCCCACTGCTGAAATTGCAGTTATGGGTCCCGACGGTGCCGTCGCGATACTTTACCGCCGCGAACTGGCAGAATCAAAAAATCCTGCCGAACTGAAAAAAGAACTGGTAAAAAAGTACAGGGATAAAATTGCCAATCCCTTTATTGCCGACGAACTGGGTTATATTGATGAAGTAATAGATCCTGCCGTAACCCGGAAAAAGATAATTTCTGCCTTCAGTGCCTTGAGCAACAAATGGGTGAAGGTTCCGGCCAGGAAACACGGCAATATGCCTTTATAAACCTCAAACATGAAAATCAAGCGATTATTAATAGCAAACCGCGGTGAAATTGCTGTCAGGATTATCAGCACGGCTCGGGAAATGAAGATTGAAACGGTGGTTGTAAGAAATGCCAACGAACCCGATGCAATGTATGTATCTCTTGCCGACATTGTCTTCGACAATACCGAAGACCCCGAAGAAATTCCTGTTTTCCTGAACATCGGCAGGCTGATTGAGATAGCCATCGAAACCAAATGCGATGCAGTTCATCCGGGTTATGGTTTTCTCGCGGAGAACGCCTACTTCGCCCAGAAATGCATCGAAAACAAGATCATTTTCATAGGCCCCTCACCCGACGCCATTTATAAAATGGGAAACAAGACCATTGCCCGTGAACTGGCCATGAAACAGGGCATTCCTATGGCAACCGGCAGCCGGGGTAATATTGGAAATGAGGAAGAAGCCGCTGCAGCTGCCGAACTTATTGGTTATCCGGTAATCATAAAGGCAGCCTCGGGAGGAGGTGGCCGCGGAATGAGGATAGTGAGGAAGCCTGAGGAATTGGAGAAGATGTTCCTCATTGCAAGCAAGGAAGCGGAAAAAGCATTCAACGATCCTTCCGTTTTCATTGAAAAATATATTGAAAATCCGAAACATATTGAATTCCAGATACTGGGCGACACCAAGGGAAATATTGTCCATCTCGGTGAAAGAGAGTGCTCTATACAGAGGAAGCACCAGAAACTTCTGGAAGAAGCTCCTTCATCCGCCCTGGATGATAACCTGCGGGAACTGATGGGTTCAATGGCCGTCAGAATGGCCAGGGCAGTCGGCTATTATTCGGCCGGCACGGTTGAATTCCTGCTCGACTCTGATAGGAATTTTTATTTCATGGAAATGAACACCCGCATCCAGGTTGAACATCCGGTAACCGAAATGATAACCGGAATTGACCTGATTGAACAGCAGATACGCGTTGCCAGCGGTGAGGCTCTCGCTTTCAGGCAGAAGGATGTCAGGATAAAGGGATGGTCAATTGAATGCCGAATCAATGCAGAGGATGTACAGGCGGGATTCGCACCCGATCCGGGAAAAATCGAGAAGCTTGTTCTGCCTTCAGATCCCTATGTCAGAACCGACACCGGCGTAAGGGCAGGATCAGCCATTGTTTCAAGCTACGACTCCATGATAGCGAAACTGATCATCACCGGCACCGACAGAAAGGATGCCATAAGAAAGTGCAAGCTCGCGCTCGACAAGGTCTGGATCAAGGGTGTAAAAACAACCCTCCCATTCTTCAGGATGCTGGTAAGGAATCCGGTATTTATCGACGGTACATTCACAACAGCATTTATAGAAAAGCAGCTCGATAAATATTACCTGAACAGCGAATACGAAGAAATGCTTGCAGCATGGCTGGCAACGAGGCTCTTTGTCGATGAAAACCTGAGAAGGGACAGCATTTCCATCGATTACGAGAATGGAAAGGAAATGAGCCCGTGGCTCCTGAACAAAAGAATTAACCAGTTTTAATAACTCCCGGCACTAATGAATGATGAAAAACCGGAAATAAAAAAGCTATACGCCCTGTCGTCGGAAAACAGGAGGTTTACCTTCAGCCTTCCCCTTAAAAACACTATAAGGATTGGAAAAAGAAGCTACGCGGTGACACTAAAGTCCGATGAAAAATTCGGCACCTACATCCTCTTGAAGAACAGGAAATACCCGGTGGAAGTAGTACGATCGAGGCAGAACAGGTACGAGATCCTTTTCAACGACATCAGTTATACTTTCACAATTGAGACTCCCTTCTCGCTGAAGCGCCTGAAGGTTCTCAGGTCTTATTCCGGAAAGGCAGAATCGGAAGTGATAAAGGCTCCCATGCCCGGAAAAATAATTGATGTGCTGGTACGCGAAGGTGCTGCCGTGCTTCGCGGCGAACCGCTGCTGATACTCGAGGCAATGAAAATGCAGAATGAGATACAGTCGCCAGTCAATGGTCATATAACCCGGGTCATGGCAAAAAGCGGTACAAACGTCATGAAAGACGACGTACTTATCGAAATAAAGGTTGGATAAAACTCACCCCCGGAATGAGGGGTGAGAGTTTCTTATTTCACCGGGATTTCCTTCAGTGTGGCACAAAGAAAATCAAAGAATTTCTCTACCGATCCGATGTGAACTTTTTCATCCGGACTATGAGGAAACTTGATAGTCGGTCCGAAGGAGATCATGTCGAGCCCGGGATATACACCACCCAGCAGGCCGCATTCGAGACCGGCATGGATTGCATTGATATCAGGGACCTTGTTGTAGAGTTTTTTGTATACTCCACTCATTGTTTTCAGAATGGGCGACTCCATGTTGGGTTTCCAGCCCGGGTAGCTGCCCGATAATGTGACTTTAGCACCGATCAGATGAAATACAGCTGCAATTCTCCATGCGGTCGATTCCTTTGAAGTGTCGACCGAGCTTCTGGTCAGGTTATAGGCTTCGAATTTTCCATTCTTGCAGCTCACTATTGCCAGATTGTTAGATGTTTCAACAAGTCCTTTCATGGACTGGCTCATTCTCTGAACTCCGTTCGGAGATGCAAAAACCGCCCTGATAATAGCGAACTGATCCTCCTTGCTCATAATCTTTTCAGGAAGATCGGTCTTCCTGCATTTAAACGACAGAGTGGGTTCTGTCTCCGCGAACTCCTTTTTATAGATCTTCTCATATTTCTTGACAAACTTCTCGAACTCAGGGGCTTTTTTCTTCGCAACTGTCACTATGGCATGCGATTCACGCGGAATTGCATTCCTGAGGTCTCCCCCTGCAGCTTTGGCAACCCGGATTTTAAAATCGGATTCAGCCTGCATCAGGAATCTGAACAGAATCTTGATGGAGTTGGCCCTGCCAAGGGAAATGTCAACTCCTGAATGTCCTCCCTTAAGTCCTTTTGCAATGATCTCATAGGCAGCCATACCTCCAGGAGTGGCATCCTCCGTGTATTTCATGGTTGCTGCAACATCGATGCCCCCTGCACAACCCACGGTGAGCTCTCCTTCATCCTCCGAATCAAGATTTATCAGTATGTCGCCGTGCAGAAGCCCTTTCTTGAGACCGAAAGCTCCGGTCATGCCGGTTTCTTCATCGATCGTAAGAAGCACTTCCAGCGGACCGTGAGGAATATCCTTTGATGCCAGGACTGCCAATGCCGCAGCTACCCCGATACCATTATCAGCCCCAAGGGTTGTTCCGTTGGCCTTAACCCATTCGCCATCGATAAGCGTTTCAATCGGATCTTTCTCAAAATCATGCTTCTTGTCACTGTTCTTTTGCGGAACCATATCAAGATGAGCCTGAAGAATGACCCCCTTGCGATTCTCCAATCCTTTGGTTGCAGGTTTCCTGATAATTACATTGCCGGCTTTATCAATAATAGTCTCCAGTTTGTGGTCATATGCAAACTTCCTTACGTATTCGGCAATTTTCTTCTCTTTCTTTGATGGACGCGGGATCTGTGTGATCTCATGAAAAATGCTCCATAGCTGCTTCGGTTCGAGTTTCTTTATGTCGTTCATATATTTTGATTTATTAATTTATAAAACAATTAATTCATAAAAGTAATAATATTTTTATAATTTTGGGCACCTGACAATAATATCAAAACCCGACAATAACAGATATTAAAATCATTGTGAATCAGCTTGTTCAACAAATTATCCAGTAATTCAAACACAAAGAGACAAAAAATGACGGTTTTGTATATTATTGCGGTACTGGTTCTAATTTTTGACTTTATCACAGGATTCCATGATTCGGCAAACTCCATTGCCACTTTTGTGTCGACCAAAGTCCTATCACCTTTCGCTGCTGTCTCCATGGCGGCGTTTTTTTGTTTTCCTGATCTACTCTTTGCTATTCCACTAAAACAAATATCTAAAACAATGATAAGATGAACATTGATAAGATTCTCAAATTTTTCGTGCCGAAAGATCATTCTTTTTACCCTTTGTTCGAAAAGAGTGCCGCCAACCTTTTGCTTGCAGCAGAACTTCTTCAGGAGCTTATCTCTGCCACGGATTATGCCGAACATGAAAAACTCTACCAGAGAATAAAGGAACTGGAACTTATCGGGGATCAGATTACCGACACCACCTACCACCAGCTCAACAAGTCGTTCATAACCCCGTTTGACAGGGAAGACATACATGAGTTGACAGCCAATATCGATGATGTGGTCGATTCAATAAATGGTATCGCCAGGAGAATATGCCTTTACAGACCCAAAAAGCTTCTGCCGGTCTTTGATAAAATGGCTCTTATGATCCTCGAAGGTGCCAGGGAAATAAAAACCTGTATTCATTGTCTCAATGACGCGGCGGCCAACAAGGACGAGATCACAAGTTCATGCGACCGTATAAAGGAAATCGAGCACAAAGCCGACGATTACTACTTCGTGGCAGTGTCGGAATTGTTTGAAAAGGAAAAAGATCCTTCCGAACTTCTCAAGAATAACAAGATCCTCGAGATGCTTGAAAAATGCGTCGACGAGGAAGAGGATGTCAGCGACACCATCAAGGCTATACTAATTAAAATGGCATAAGGCTTAACCTCCGGGTTTAGCTCTCTGCATGACCATAATAAAAAAACAGGATCGCGGCCGGGCGATCCTGTAATTGAAAGTCTGTCTGACCTATTTCTTTATATTAGGCATTTCGAGTCCGTATCCCTTCTTTTTATCCTCCGCTTTCAACAGGAGTGCAAACACCATGGCGATAATTCCAAAACTTGTGAATATTATCATCGGAAGTGTGTAATCGTAACTGGGCACAGGACTACCGTCAATCAGGTGTGTTCCGGTGATACAGTATTTATTCAAAACCCAGCCGATAAGTGCAGGCACACTCATAAGTCCTATATTCTGAACCCAGAATATAAGGGCGTATGCCGTTCCGAGCTGCTTTTCAGGGATGATCTTGGGAACAGACGGCCACATGGCTGAAGGTACAAGCGAAAAACCTATCCCGAGAATGATTATCAGAATAATTGCGATCGGGGTTGCTCTAAGGAAAGGGATGGAATACATTGCATGAACAAATATCAGGAGGGCTGCTCCAAGTATCATGATGGATGCTCCCTTTCCCTTGCGGTCGTAGAGGTTCCCGAACAGGGGTGTAAGGATCATGGTTCCGAATGGCAGCATGCCCGGGATTATTCCGGCCAGTTCGGGATCAACACCGAATTTGTTTACCATCAGGTCGGCAGCGTATTTCAGGAAAGGGAAAACAGCCGAATAGAACAAAACACAAAGGAGGGCAATGTACCACCATCCCCTGTTAGTAACTATGTACCATATATCCCTGAGGTTGAAGGCCTCTGCGCTTTCAGCCGATTTTGTCCTTTCCAGTTCATCTGCTATCGACTTGTCGAGCTTCTTGTCCATAACGGTATAGACGATGAAGGCAATCATTCCTATGCAGAGCATTATCAGACATACAAGAATGGGTTTGGAAACATCTCCAAGTGCCCTGGCTATCGGAACCGATGTAACCATGGCCAGTGTGGTACCTATCCTGGCAGTTGCCATTTCAAGCCCCATGGCCAGAGCCATCTCCTTGCCCTTGAACCATTTGACTATGATCTTTGATACGGTGATCCCCGTAGTTTCCACACCTACTCCGAAAATGGCAAATCCAAGTCCGGCGACCACAACCTGCGCTTTCATTCCCAGAAGTGTCTGTCCGTCGAGGGAATTGGTCGAAACGGCCCAGAACTTAATTGCAGTTCCGATAACCATTATCGATGTCGACATAATACCTGTGAACCTTACTCCCATCTTGTCGAGAATAATACCGCCAAGAATCAGCATGAGCAGGAACACGTTGAACCATCCGTAAGCACTGGTGAAGAAGCCGTACTCGGCACTGTTCCACAACAGTTCCTTCTCGAGCATGGGCTTAAGCGGCGCCATAACATCTGTCAGCCAGTAGCCGCACATCATAGTGAAAGCCACAACCGCAAGGGCAGTCCACCGGGCTGCCTTCGAGTCGCGCAAAGTATTCGTGATTGTTTCCATTTATTTTATGTATTGTGATATATTCGTTTTTAGGATCGGTAAATGTAGAAAAATATTTTTGTGATAATCCAGAAATTAATTGCTTAAATTGAATATAAATTGATCTTTTGCCGTTTATATCATTGCAGATCCGTTTTGTACATACAAATCAGGACTGGCATAATATTTGAAAACAAAAGATATTTTGTGCCGGTGCTTCTCCCCCACCTGAGCGGAGCAGGCATCCGGACTCTGAAATAAAACAAATACGGGATGAAAAATTCATTATTGCTGATTCTTATTGCGACGCTGACACTGAACGCGTATTCGCAGAATGACAAGGTAAAATGGTATACCCTGCAGGAAGCGGAGCGGCTTGCCCAACAGTCGTTCAAGCCTCTGTTCATTGATGCCTATACCGACTGGTGCGGCTGGTGCAAGAAGATGGACCAGGATACCTTTACCAATCCCGTTATTGCCGAGATTCTCAATACAAGGTTCTACCCTGTTAAATTCAATGCCGAAAGCCAGGAGGAAATAACTTTCTTCGGCCAGAAGTTCATTAATGACGGAAGGGCGGGCAAGGCTCATCAGCTGGCCGTGGCGCTCCTGAACGGACAGCTTTCCTATCCCACTGTCGTCTTCCTTACAAAACAGGATGAAAAATTCCAGGTGTCGCCTGTTCCCGGTTACCGCCAGCCAAAGGAAATGGAATTGCTTCTCAGCTTCTTTGCAGATAAGGCTTATGAAACCGGCAACTGGCAGGAATACTCAAATTCATTCAGGGGAAAAATAGAATAATCCCTTAAACTCCTTCTTAATACATTTTATATCAGCATATAAGTGCTGCCTGATACTTTTTGATGCCGTTAGGCATGTTATAACATTGTTATAACGTAGATTTATCTGTCAATAACATAGTTTGAGGGCAGTCTGACAATCTGTCCGGACTGATAAATCAGCTTTCTTGTTGAATTAAGAACTTCGCCGCCCACGGAAATCTTTACATTGACCACATCGGGAACCCTGTAATACAACTTGTCGCTCTGTGCTGATGAGGAAGCTTTTCCCTGACTGATATTCAATCCGGATGTTTTCCTCTCGGGAGTGAATTCAATTTCCACCGGTGTGCCGGAAGCCGACGAGGCATCCAACAGCCCGGTGGCTTCGGAAAACCTGCACAGAGTTATCCTCTCACCTGCCGGTTGATTCCCCGGAATTACCTGGTACCTGAACTTATGCCTGGCAGTAAGGGTTTTTCCGGTGAAAAGTTCGGTATATTCTTTTTCAAGACGGTTCATCTCGTTGATGGCAGCCTCATCCTGCGGGAAGAGATTCGTCTCGCCTGTAAGAATCATATGCTTGCCATCCCTGAGTTCCATGAGCCTTATCGCGGCCTTTTCCGCGAGCCTGTCAATGGTTAGCTTCTGCTTTTTTTCAACCAGGTATGGTACTCTAATAAAAGTGGTGTCAAATTTAACTACCCTGTACAAAGTATCCTTCTTCTGAAGAAAGTATTCATCCGACCCCAGATCATAGACATTAAGCAGATCGGGATTGCTGTCATCTTCCATTGAAAAACGTCCGGAGCTATTATAAATATCCGGGTTAATATCAAGTATCAATCCCTGCCTTTTCAAAGCCAGAGCATTGGTCCGGAACTCCGATCCTGCCGAAATAACATAAAACTGGTCAGGATCAAGCTCCTCATGCGTGCTGATTGTCAGGCCGGTTATTGACCAGTACTCCGATTCGGCGGTTATGACATTGCCAAGACCAAGAAAATCATTGGCATAACGGGAATAGGGTCCCGGCTTTTCAATCACATGCTCGGCTTCAATCTCAATATCGACAACCGACATGGGAAGGGCATAGATAATGCTTCCTTCAGCTACTGAAGGTCTTCCCGACATCGGATATACGTAATTCCGTGAACCGCTCATTGTTCTGTTGGCTGAACATGAAGAAAGCAGGACGGCGATCAACGCCAGACAGGTATATTTCAACGGATTTTGCATAGTAGAGTTTTTATTTGTTTTTTTCTTCCAGCTTACGAAATGCATTTGGTATATTTTCAATTATATCTGAGGCGGTAAGAGACTCCTGTCCGACATCCGATGCTGCCAGATCTCCTGCAAGTCCGTGAATATAGACTCCCAGAATTGCAGCATCAGCAGGCGGGTAGCCCCTCGAAAGAAGGGCAAGGATCATCCCAGTGAGAACATCGCCGCTTCCGGCAGTTGCCATTCCCGGGTTGCCCGTGCTGTTAAAGAATACTTTTCCCTCAGGTAAGGCAACAGAGCTATGGGCTCCCTTGAGCACAACAACGCATTTATGACGGCAGGCAAATTCAATCTGCATCATAAGCCTGTCATATCCCCCGGATGCCTTTCCTGCAATCCTCTCAAATTCCTTCACATGCGGCGTCAGAATAGCAGATTGAGGAAGCATCGGGAGATTGTTCTTCTCCAGGCCAAGGATGTTTATCCCGTCAGCATCAATAATCAATGGTTTTCCGCAGTTCTCAAGAAACCACAGAAAAGCGAGGCGGGTAACCGTTTCCGTGCCCATCCCCGGTCCTGCCCCGATTGCATCAAAGCCTTCAATATCGTCAATAGCCGTGATACACGATTTGTCTATGTCGACCCTTGCCATGGCTTCAGGCACTGATGTCTGCATTATCTCATATCCGCAGCCGGGAACATGGCATGTCATCAGTCCAATGCCGGTTCTCAAAGCCGCCCGTGCAGCAAGAACAGCAGCTCCCATCCTGCCCAGCGAACCTGCAAACAGGAGTCCGTGACCGTACATTCCCTTGTGATCAAACTTCTGTCTTTTTTTCAGCAAGGAAGATACATAAGCCTCTTCAATGTATTCCCAGGCTGAAGTCATGTTCTGTATTCCGCTGCTGCTTAAACCAATGGGAAGGACATGCCATTCTCCGGCATATATGCCTGTGTCGGGAAGCAGGAAACTGAGTTTCGGTAACTGAAAACTGAGAGTGTAGTTTGCCCTAACTATTGTACCGGGCGTATTGGAACTATTATCCTCGGAGAATAACCCTGACGGGATATCCACTGATATCACCGTACAGCCCGATTGATTAATCTTCCTGATAACTTCGGCCCCAAACCCGCTTACCGGGCGGTTAAGTCCCGATCCGAAGATTGAATCAACAATAATATCGCCCTGCCCTGTCAGCGGAAAGCTGTCAGTGTCGTCAATGGTCGTCAGTGATATACCGGCTTCATTTATAAGCCTTTCCTTGTTGTGATTCCAGTCACCGCTGGTATTATCCGACAGTTTCACGAAAAAAACTTCAACATCATAGCGGTTTTCAGCCATCAGCCTTGCAAGGGCAAGCCCGTCACCTCCGTTGTTCCCGGGTCCGGCGAGGATAATAAATCTGCGCGAGCGATCAAATCTTCCTGATATCCATTTAAAGAGCTGAGCTGCGGCTCTCTCCATGAGATCGGATGATAAGATTTTCTCCTCACTGATGGTAAGCGAGTCCAGTTCCCTTATCTGTGAGGCGCTCAATATTTTCATACCTTAACGTTTTCTTCTCCGGATTCAAAAATAAGCAATCAAAGCAAAATACCCCTTCAATAACAGGAAAAATCACGTTTGCACTCTTTTCCCGAAAGGCTCAGCGTCAGTGAGACAATTAGAGTATTCAGAGTATATGTTGATTTTTACCATATGTAAAAAAGATTAATATATTTGCTACGTCCGGATTTTCCAAATTAACAGGGGAAAATTGTCTGGATTATGTTATTCGACCTGAACCGATAATTATTTTAAACCACTAATTAATCAGATATGCTTAAAAATCACCCAAAAGGTCTGCTTGTAGCCTTTTTCTCCAATATGGGAGAAAGGTTCGGTTTTTATACCATGATGGCAATCCTGGTACTGTTTCTTCAGGCCAAGTTCGGTCTCTCAGCCGAAAAGGCAGGTGGAATCTACAGCTGGTTTTATTTCGGGATATACGCGCTTGCACTGCTTGGCGGAATTCTGGCCGATGTTACAAAGAAGTATAAGCTTGTGATTCTTGCCGGTATTATTATCATGTTCGCAGGATATGTTATAATGGCTGTACCGGGAATGACTCTGACGGTAACTGTAATCGGACTGATGACAATTGCCCTCGGCAACGGGCTCTTCAAGGGTAACCTGCAGGCTGTTGTCGGACAGATGTATGATGATCCGAAATACTCAAAGCTCAGGGATACTGCCTTCATGATTTTTTACATGGGGATAAACGTGGGCGCTTTTTTTGCTCCCTACGCTGCCAATGGAATGAGAAACTGGTGGCTTAAAACCAATGGGTTTGCCCACGATGGAAGTGTTCCATCGCTATGTCATCAATATATTAATGGTACACTGACAGACACATCGGTTTTCCAGCAGTTTGCAAACAAGGTAAGCCTTTCAGGTCCTGTTACCGATCTGCAGGCTTTTGCCAACAGTTACCTCGAGGTTTTCTCAAAAGGATATAATTATGCTTTTGGAATTGCCGCCGCGGCAATGATTGTCTCATTGCTGGTATACGTGATTTTCAACCGCCATCTTCCGAACAAGGAGGTTAAGGCCGCCAGCCATGCATCGGAAAAGATCGATTTCAAACCGGTTCCCATAGTTTCAGCCTTAGCAGTAATGGCAGCTACCGCCTTCCTTCTTCAGCTTCTGGAACAGATTGATGTAGTCACCGGCTTCGCATTCGGACTGTTTACCGGATTCGTGACATGGATATTACTGACATCCAGCAAGGAAGAAAGAGCACGCGTGACAGCGCTCATACTGGTTTTCGTAGTGGTGGTGTTCTTCTGGATGTCATTTCACCAGAATGGACTTACCCTTACCATGTTTGCAAGGGATTACACTGTGAAACAGGTTGGTCCCGTAACCAATCTATTCTTTACCCTCCCATCCATGCTGGCTGTAATAGGTTCGATTGCCGGTATCGTGATCCTCCTTCATAAAAACATGAGCAGACGATCGAAACTCATGGGCGGAATACTTCTGCTGCTGTCGCTGTGGTTTGCAATATTCTTCCTTACAGGCGCCGATCCAACAACCATTCTCAGCAGAAATCTCAATGCTTTCGGACCGCAGAACTCAATTGCTCCTGAAGTCTTTCAGTCATTCAACCCCGTGTTCATAGTAGCCCTTACCTTTCCAGTGATGGCCCTCTTTGCCTGGCTTAACAAAAAAGGCATCGAGCCTTCAACACCAAAAAAGATAGGTATAGGAATGGTGATTGCATCCCTGGGATTCGTCATTATACTGATAGCTTCCATAGGTTTACCTTCACCTGCATCGCTCGCAGGATTGCCGGTAGCCGACAGTGACAGGGTTACACCATACTGGCTCATGAGCAGTTACCTGGTGCTGACTATAGCCGAACTCTTCCTTAGCCCGATGGGATTGTCATTCGTTTCCAAAGTGGCTCCCTCACGATTCCAGGGTCTTATGCAGGGTGGATGGCTTCTTGCCACGGCAGTCGGAAACAAGCTTCTCTTTGTCGGAACCATCCTGTGGGATAAAGTGGAACTCAGCACATTGTGGCTTGTATTCATCGTCTGCTGCCTGCTGTCTGCAGCTTTCATCTTCTCAATTCTGAAAAGACTCGAGAAAGCAGCAGCAAGCTAAGCTGTATTAATTAAAAACAAGAGCCTTACGGGAACCGCGAAGCGGAATAGCCGTTTCAAACCCGTGAGGCTTTTGTTTTTCTGTCACATCCTGTTTGCTAAATTTTATTAAGCTCAAACTGGTCTGGCGCCTTTAATTGTAAATAAAAAAGCCGGCATGCTTATAATATTATAAAATCAGGCGATGATGCTGATTTTTTGTTATTTTTGCAGCTTGTTTTAAATTAATCATGCCGGATATCTCGGTTTTAATATCTTTCGTATGAAGGTCCTGAAATTCGGAGGATCCTCAGTAGCTAATTCTGAAAGGATCAGGGAAGTAAAGAAACTTATTGATTCGGAATCACTTCCGGTAATAGTTATTGTTTCAGCCTTTCAGGGCGTCACCGATACCCTTAAGGCTCTGAGTGAGTCGGCAGCCGGTCATGATCCGGGTTATCAGACCCGTCTTGAAGAACTTATAAACATGCACAGAAGGGTGTGCGCCGAATTGTTGTCGGGAGAAACACTTGAAGCAACTCTTGTAAGCATAAACGAAATATTCACTGAATTAACTGAAACGCTGAACGGACTGTTTCTTCTGAGGGAGCTCAGCAGATCATCACTCGACAAAGCACTGAGCACCGGAGAAAGGGTTTCTTCGATTATATTATCGGCTTTTCTTGAACATTCAATTCTGATCGACTCGAGGGAGATAATATGCACTGATAACGAATTCGGCAATGCCAACGTCGATTTCGCAATTACAAATCCCCGTATCAGGAAAAAGATTCTGAGAAGAAACAAGCTGATAATCGTACCTGGATTTATTGCAGCGACCGAAGCCGGCGAAACGACAACCCTCGGGCGGGGAGGATCGGATTATACGGCGGCAATAATTGCTGCAGCCATCAACGCTGATATACTTGAGATATGGACCGACACCGACGGATTCATGAGTGCCGATCCAAGAAAGGTTGAAAAAGCCTATGCAATCGAATCGCTGTCATACTCCGAGGCAATGGAATTGTCGCATTTCGGCGCCAAAGTAATCTACACTCCCACCCTCCGGCCCGTCTACAAAAAGATGATCCCGGTACTGATCAGGAACTCATACAACCCGGGAGCAAAGGGAACCCTGATCAGCAACAAGCCATCAAACGGCAGCAAAAGCCCGATCAAGGGAATCTCTTCTATCGACTCTATCGACCTGATCACTCTCCAGGGACCATCCATGGTTGGCGTATCAGGGACGTCGATGAGGCTTTTCGGATCACTGGCAAAAAAGAATGTGAACATCATCCTGATCACCCAGGCTTCGTCGGAGTATTCAATAAGCTTTGCTGTCAATCCCCCCGATTCAAAAAAGGCCGTTGAAGCCATCAACCAGGAATTTGAGCGGGAGATTACTTCCAGAAAGGAACTTAAGATTGTTCTGGAGAAAGACCTGTCAATCATTGCCATCGTGGGAGAGAAAATGAAAAATACGCCCGGGATCTCTGCCATACTGTTCAGGGCGCTTGGAAGGAACGGGATAAACGTTATTGCCACCGCGCAGGGCTCATCCGAACTTAATATCTCAGTGGTAATCAGAAATGACAGTCTCAGAAGAGCCCTGAACGTAATTCATGACGGTTTTTTCCTGTCGAAATACAAGGAACTGCACCTTTTCATTGCAGGTACGGGATTCGTGGGATCAAGTCTTGTGAAGCAGCTCTGCAAACAGCAGCAAACTCTTTTGAAGGAGCATAATCTGAAAGTAAATCTCCTGGGTCTGGTCAATTCAAGAAAAATGTTGCTGACAGGGAAGTCAATTCCTCTTGAGAAATGCAGGGAGGCGCTCGATTCGGATGGAGAACAAAGCAATATCCATACCTTTATTTCACAGATGACAAAACTTAACCTGAGAAATTCTGTATTTGTCGACTGCACGGCCAGTCCGGTTGTGGCGCAGACCTATGGCAGCGCCCTTGAAAAATATGTCTCGGTGGTCACAGCCAGCAAGATCGCATGTTCATCCGACTACTCCTATTATCACATGCTCAAAACAATGGCTGCCGAACGAGGCCTCAGGTTCATGTATGAAACCACCGTGGGTGCAGGACTGCCCATTATTAAAACCATTAACGACCTTGTTGTCAGCGGCGACAAAATACTCAGGATAGAAGCTGTCCTTTCCGGAACACTTAACTTTATATTCAATACCGTGGGCCCTGACATGCCTCTCAGCAAAACCATCAGGTTGGCAAAGGAAAGGGGTATTTCAGAACCGGATCCAAGAATAGACCTCAGCGGGACCGACGTAGTCCGTAAAATTCTTATCCTTTCCCGTGAGGCCGGATATACCCTTGAGATGAAAGATGTTAAAGTTAAGAATTTCATACCCGACGATTGCTTTGAGGGCGATCTGAGCGAATTCTACGAAAAAGTAACTCAATATGACGATGAGTTTGAAAAACAAAGACTTGAACTGGTAAGACAGAACAAAAAATGGAGGTTCTTTGCATCCATGGAAAACGGGAGAGCTGAAGTGGGACTGATTTCAGTCGACTCGTCCCACCCCACCTTCGATCTTGAAGGAAGCAACAATATTGTTCTTCTCACCACTGAGCGATACCGCGAGCTTCCAATGGTCATCAAGGGATACGGCGCGGGAGCCGATGTAACAGCTGCCGGAGTCTTTGCCGATATTATGAGGGTTGTAAACGTTTAGTCCGGAAATTTGAAAACAGCAACATTATATAATTCAACCAACCTGAAAGCTCCGCCGGCTTCATTCAGGGATGCGCTTCTCAAAGGGCTTGCTCCCGACGGAGGCCTGTATATGCCGGACAGGCTCCCTGTCTTCAGCCGGAGAAAGTTGTCTGAGTTTTCATCCCTCTCCTACCCTGAAATGGCCGCGGAAATCATATCGGCCATTACCGGTGATGAGACCGGCACGGATGAGCTCAGGAAAATCTGCAGTTCCATTTACACATTCGGCATACCCCTCGAGCATGTGCAGGACAAACACTACATCATGAGACTGGACCAGGGTCCCACGGCATCGTTCAAAGATTTTGCCGCCCTGCTGATGGGCCGCCTGATGCAGTTCTTCCTGAAAAAGGAAAACAGGAATATCACGATACTCACGGCAACATCGGGAGATACGGGCAGCGCTGTTGCAAATGCATTTCACGGACTTGATAGCATAAATGTAATAATACTATACCCGGCCAATGAAGTAAGTGAATTGCAGAGGAAACAGATGACAACTCTGGGCGGAAACGTAAGTGTTATTGAGATTGACGGCAAATTCGATGATTGTCAGAGATTGGTCAAAACTGCTTTCATGGATCCTTCACTGACAAAATTCAATCTTTCATCTGCAAACTCAATTAACATAGGAAGGCTACTTCCCCAGTCAGTATACTATTTCTATGCCTGGTCGCGGCTTGCCGAAAATACGGAAAACACCTGCATCTTCAGCGTACCTTCAGGAAACTTCGGGAATCTTGCCGGAGGAATACTGGCAGCCAGAATGGGACTTCCCGTGGAAAGGTTTGTCATCGCCACAAACGAAAACAATGAAGTCCCGCTGTTCATGCAAAGTGAGGAATATCACCCGATCACACCATCAATCAACTGCATATCCAGCGCGATGAACGTCGGGCATCCCAGCAACCTGGCAAGAATAATTGCAATGTACGGGGGAAGAATGGATGAAAAGGGAATCATCCATACGATGCCGGATATGAATGCCATGAGACGCGACTTCTATGCCACTTTCTTTTCAGATAACGAGACAAGGAAAACGATAAGGGATTTTTACTCAAAATACGGCATGGTTCTGGAACCTCACGGCGCAGTGGCATGGGCGGGACTTCAGGAAGCCATTGCAAACAACCCCGCGTATCAGGAGAAGCTTTGCATTGCTGTTGAGACTGCTCACCCGGCAAAATTCCGCGACGAAATAAAATCCATATTGAATATCGAACCGGAACTTCCCGAAGCACTCAGGAAGGCGGAATCAGAAAGAGAAGAATTTTTATCATTGGATAATGATTATGATGCGCTGCGCAGGTTCATAATACAGAAATACTAAACAAAATATTGCAGGAGATGTACATACTTTGCAGTGATCTTGAAGGGGTTCTTGTTCCCGAAATCTGGATAAACGTTGCAAAACAAACGGGAATAGATGAACTCAGGCTTACCACGCGCGATATCAGCGATTACAATGTCCTGATGAACAGACGGCTTGAGATACTGAAACAACATGGCATAAAGATCAATGATATCCGGAAAGTTATCTCCCTTCTCGAACCCCTGCCGGGTGCGCTTGATTTTTTAAACTGGCTTCACGGAAGAGTTCAGCTGATTATTGTCTCCGATACTTTCAGGGAATTTGCCGATCCGCTGCTTGAAAAGATGGGATGGCCTGTTCTTTTCTGCCATAATCTCAGCATCGACAGGGAGGGCAACATCACCGGCTTCAACCTGCGTCAGAGCGATGCAAAAAGAAAAGTGACGGGGGCTCTTCAGAATCTCAACTTCAAAGTTATTGCCGTAGGTGATTCATACAATGATATATCAATGCTGCGTAAAGCAGAACACGGAATACTTTTCCAGCCTCCGCGGAATGTCATTGACGATAATAAGGACATCAGGGTGGTCAATTCCTATTCCCAGCTCAGGAATGCAATCTCAGAAATACTCGACACATCTGAAACAATCACTTATCATTAAACCTTCTGCACCGGAAACAATGCCACAAACTTCCATGGACTTGTAAATTGAAGCTTGCTTTGATCACTGCTTATTTCATGTTTCTGATCCTTACATCAATACCGCTTCCTTTCAGGAGATCAATCAGTTTCCGCGTGTCGGTATCCCCGTAGTGATAGGGATAAAGTATTGCAGGCCTGAAGGTCAGGGCCGCGTCAGCTACCATTTCAGGAGTCATCGTGTAAGGAAGGTTCATTGGAAGGAAGGCCACATCAATATCCCTGAGCGCTTTCATTTCAGGAGTATTCTCCGTGTCGCCGGCAACATAGAATCGCTTGTCGCCTATAGTCAGAACAAATCCGATCCCATTTCCCCTTGGATGAAAAGGAGAGCCTTTTGATCGTTCATGCAGTATGTTGTAGGCATGAACTGCTTCTATCTTTATACCTCCGGCTGTCTTTACATCACCGGGCTTCATGACCTGAGCCCAGGTTACCTGTTCTGCCGAGGCTGCATTGCTGAACATCAGGGTGGACGGCTTCTTTAGTTGTTTTATCAGCTCCGTGTCGAGATGATCATAATGCTCGTGACTTACAAGTATCAGGTCAGCTTTCGGAAGATTGTCGTAATTGCCCGAACTGCTCACCGGATCAATATGGATGACATTTTCGCCTGTCCTGAACATCAGGGATCCATGTCCAATAAAGAAAATTTCTACATCACCTGCCGAAGTGTTTATCCTGTCAACTTCGGTCTGATTCTGGGAAAATACAGGAACAGTCATGAATATAAGTATTAGTGTTGAAAATAGTTTTATGGGTTTCATATTACTATAAGTTTGAACATAGATTATTTTTGCAATACCAATATACAAATAATTTACAAGTTCTGCCACAGGAGAACTGCACAAAGTCACCTGAGATCTAAACCTTCGGCAAGGAAATTGTTAATATGTTGTAACAGGCTGTTAGTCAAAAAAGGATTTATTGATTTATTTAGTACTGTTTTTTTAAATATCTTTCAGCCTGAATTCGGATTATGGTGTTAATTATTTAACATTGTTTCGATTAGGAATATGTAAACTGGCCGGTGCAATACTTGGTTTCCTGTTAATGTCAGTTCAATCGGGCGCTCAGACAGGAAATAAATTTATTTACCGGTTTAGCGGCAATTTGCAGGACAAGCCTGTAATTGCCGGTGAGGGTAGCATTGTCATCAATTACAGCCTTCCGGAACTCTCCATCGACAACATAACAAATGACAATGGCATCTTTTACCGGCTTTCCGCCCCGGGCCATTCAAAAACAGCTGACCCGGGGAAACCTGAACTGCCGGTATTCAGCCGTCTTGTTTCAATTCCCTCCGGAACCGGATACAAAATCAAGATATCGGATGTGATCTCAACCAGCATCGCTCCATCCGGAAGAAATATAAAAGGCAGGCTCTTCCCCGCGCAACCGGGTGAGATCAAGCAGGACCTGCCCGGAAAACCTGATTTTGTTATCGACCGGAAATTATATTCCTCCAGGGGAGTTATTGGAAATGATACTGTAAGGATTGAAACCCTGGGACGTTTGAGGGGAAAGGATCTTTCAACGCTTGTCATCTCGCCCGTCAGGTATAATCCCTCATCAAATTCACTTGAGGTAATAACTTCAATGAAAATTGAGATCACCTACCCGGGTGGCATCTTTTCTCATGCAAAATCATCAGGCGGCGGAGAATCGCCCCTGTTTGCCTTTACCTTTGGAAAGGGTGTCCTGAATTATTACCCTGATGAGATCATCAACGATTACTCTGACCAGCCAGTTGAAATGATAATTGTAACAGACACCTCCTACCGGAAAGTACTGGAGCCCTTTTTCCGCTGGAAACGGCAAAAGGGATTCAGACTCAATGTACTTTATTACGGTGAAGGTCTGGCAGGAAGCCATTTCTCCGAGCTGAAGAAATCAATAGCAGAAATTTACAATGCATCAAAGGCTGAAGGTCATCCGCCGGAATACCTTCTTATAATAGGCGATGTAACTAAAATCCCTTATTACGGAACCGGGAATGTCACGGATATGTACTATGGAGAATTCGACGGACATGGTGATTTCCTTCCCGATATGTATATAGGGAGGATACCGGCGAAGGACACTGCTTCGGCAAGGACTGTCGCGGAAAAAATCATTCAGTATGAAAAGCACATGTTTGCCGATACAAACCGGTTTCAGTCAAATGCACTCGCCCTGGCAGGAAAGGATGCCTCTTACGAAAGCTATATGAACGGTCAGGTCAGGTATGCTGTAGACAATTATCTTACCGCCGCCAACCGTATCAATGAATATCATTTCTACTATCCCGACGGATTCACAAAAAAGGATTCGGTGATGAAGCTTATTTCGGAGGGATTATCCTTTATCAACTATTCCGGCCACGGTTCTTCGGCAGGCTGGCTGCATATCGACATCAAATCGCCCGATATAAAGAAACTCAGCAACGCGAACATGTATCCCTTTATAATAAGCAATGCATGCCGCACGGCTCAGTTCAACGACACGGCATCGTTCGGCAACAAAATGCTGGTATCCAGGAACAAGGGCGCTATCGGTTTCATAGGTTGCACAAATGATTCGTACTGGGACGAGGATTTTACCTGGGCAATCGGACCGGGTACCCCGAACGAGAATCCAAAGTACAGCGATACGGGTCTCGGCGCACTCGACAGGTTGTTTCACACCCATGGAGAACTTCCTTCAGACTGGTATGTCAGCATGGGTCAGATCAATTATGCCGGAAATCTTGCCGTTAGTTCAACATCATCGCTTAAAAAGAAATACTACTGGGAAACCTATGCCGTGCTTGGCGACCCGAGCCTGATGCCGGTGATCGGCACTCCCCAAAACTTCAATATTTCACTGCCCGACACCCTGCCCAGGGGCATCACATCATGGTCGCTCACTGCCGATCCGTTTTCCTATGTTGCCATTTCTGATTTTGAAAACCTGTGGGATGCATCACATGCCAGTCCGTCAGGCGCAGTAACACTTGACATACCTGCATTTTCGGGCGATTCATGCCTGCTGGTAATAACCGGCCAGAACCGGATACCTGTCATAAAAACCATCTACTTTGCCAACAGCACCAGGGGCTATATCAACCTGTCATCCTCAGAGATAAACGATTCCGAAGAGAATAATAACAAACTTGCCGATTTCGGAGAGAGTTTCTGGCTCAAACTGAAAATAGCCAACCTGGGACAGACAGGGATAACAGATCTTACCGCATCAATATCTTCCGATTCCGAATGGATTACCATAAACAACAGTACTGCCCTGATCCCTTCAATACCCGGAAGATCTGAAATCACTCTCGACAATGCCCTTCAGCTCACTCTCGACGAGAACGTTCCCGACCAGGGAATCGTTACAATCGACCTCAGCCTCAAGGACAACCTGACTGAAAAGAAGTACAAAATTGACATAAGGGTCCATGCACCAAGACTTGAGATTATTAATTGCATAGTCAACGATGCCCTTCATGGGAATAACAACGCGGCGGCTGAACCAGGAGAGAGCTTCAACCTGGTATTCCAGGTAAGAAACCTCGGATCCAGCAGCACTTCCGGGCAGTTCTACATTAATCCGCAGGGAGAAAAACTGGAGATCATTGATCCCGATATTAAATCAGGCACCCTGCAATTCGGTAGTGTATCAGAAATTCCGGTGGCGGCAAAGCTTGCCGAATCAGCCCGGCATGGTGAGCATATCTCGCTGCGATCGGTTCTTGATTGTTCTCCCTTTATAGTTAACAAGGATTTCACAATCAGAGTGGGAAAAGTAAGGGAGAACTTTGAGTCATCATCATTCAGGAGCTATCCCTGGATCAACCTCAGCGAAAAACCATGGGTTGTCACCCAGACAAACGCGTTCGACGGAGTTATTTCAGCAAGGTCGGGTCTCATAAGCCACAACAATGCCTCAAGGCTCATTATGAGAACCGAATTCCCGGAACCCGACACAGTGAAGTTTTTCGTCAAAGTGTCGTCGGAACTCAATTACGACTATTTCCTGTTCCTTGTAAACGGAAATGAAATAGTAAGAAAATCAGGGGAAACAGGATGGGAAGAGATTACTGCCCCCGTTGAAGCCGGGCTGAATGTACTCGAATGGACATATAGGAAGGATAACTCTGTTTCCCAGGGAGGAGATGCTGCATGGATCGACCTTATTGACTTCTCACAAACATCAGTTGTGAAATATATCAGCAGGGACCTGGAAGTGGCAAGGATTGTAAGCCCCGTTCAGAAAGATGTTTACGGTCAGGAAATTGTCGCGGTGAATGTACTTAACATGGGAAGAGATACCATCAACGGGTTTTCCCTTGCATATTCGGTTAATAACAGACAGCCGGTAATCCAGCATTTCAACGAGAAAATTGCACCCTTCCAAGATTCATTGACCGTCGAATTTGAAAGAAGGGCCGACCTTGATCTCAGCGGCACATACGACATTGTTGTGTACGGTCTCGGCAATAATGATGAGTACCTGATGAATGACACTCTGAAAGTCAGCCTGGTGAACACGGATGTGAATGAGTCGGCAAAGGTGTTCCCAAATCCTTTCTCCGACCGGATTAACATAATTATTAATTCGAGGACCGACAGGGCTGTCAGGGTCAAACTTACCACCACCACGGGCGAACAGGTCATTTCATTGAGAGAACCCATTACTGCCGGAGAAAACCAGATTAGCCTTAATACTTCTAACATTGGTCCCGGAATGTATATCTTAAGCATCAGCGAACCCGGCATTCCCAGGGCTTACTCCCTGGTAAAAATAAAACGCTGAACATCATAACCTGCACAGATACGGCATATTAGCCTTTCCGGAAGCGATGATGTAACACAAAGGAAGAGTTCAGGGAAATATCCTCATAAAAATTCTGAATCCTTATTAACTGAAGCTCCAGTGGCGGATTTCATTCGCATACTTATATAAAAAAACAGACAGGGATACCTCCGAGGGAGGGTATCCCTGTCCTCTTTTAAAGAATGAAAACTGTGAAGAACTACAGCTCCTTGATTTTAATATTCCTGAACCATACGTTATTGCCATGGTCCTGCAGACCAATGTAGCCTTCCCTGGCAGGATCAACAAATCTTGGCCAATCCTTGAACTTTGAATTTGCCACCATGTTTTTCCAGTCATCCGTCCAAAGATGAAATTCAACCACATTGGCGCCGTTCTGCTTGAATACAACGGTTCCCTGATAACACAGGATGCCTGCCGTGTTCCATTCGCCGGCCGGCTTGGTGTTCTGCGGATTTGCAGGAATAAGATCATATAGAGATCCTGCCTTGCGGTTTCCGTCTACACCAAGCTGAGCATCGGGGTGACGCTCATTGTCGAGTATCTGCATCTCGGGAGAAGACATAAAAATTGGTTCATCGGGAACTTCCTGGGCCAGGAAGAATATACCGCTGTTGCCTCCCGGTTCTATTTTCCATTCAAGCGATAGTTCGAAATTGCTGAATTTTTTGTCATAAATGATATCGCCTCCTGCTCCGCCGGCTTCACCTGCACCAGAACCGATGCAATGAAGTGTGCCATCAACTATCTCCCAACCTGCCGGGGGAAAAGTTGACTTATTGTAACCACGCCAGCCGTCGGTCGAGGTTCCGTCAAAAAGTACTGTCCATCCTTCATCCGCGGCAGCAGCCTGTGAACCTGCTTTTTTGCCTTTCGAACCGCAGGATGCTGTCAGACCAAGGATAAGAACACATGATAAAGACATGATAACGAAATGTTTCATCATAATATAATTTTGATTTTAATGGTATGATGGAACCCACATGTTTGAAAATTATATTCATACGTGTTTGTGTATGTAACACATGTGGGTTTCATCAGTATATAATTTTGATTTTAATATAATTAATATGCGGAGACGGTATAGCCGTCTCCGCTAATATTCAAGTGCTTAGGATATTATGCAGGCATATCGGGCAATGACCAGGGAGCACGGTAGGTATGCTTGATCATTTCGTTTGCAAATTCCTGAGCATTAATGGTAAGGTTAGGCCTGTCGAACTTAGGATCACCGTCTATGATGGTGAAGTTGTCGGAGATGGTAAGTCTTACCTTGTCATCAGCCGAGACATTCTTGAACTCCATCTTATCACCGTCCCATTCGAGTTCCTTATTGAGTCCCTGCAGTCTGACGGCAAGAACACCCATAACAACCATTTCATTGAAAGGACCTGCTTCGGAGAAGTCGGATTTTGGCTTCACCCTGCTTTCCGGACTTTCCTTGCAAGCGCGTACCCAGTCCATTTCATGAGATACACCGTCAGGAAGCCTGCGCTCGGTTTTGGGAGAAGTGGGAACACGGCCTGAGAGCAGCCATGGATCCCTTCCATAGCAACCGCAGATGAGTTTATCCTTTGTTCCGTGGAAGATAGCCCCGCCACCGGCGTTGTTCATATTCTTTCCGGCCGGCCATCCTGCTGGTTTGGCAGGCTGCAATCCGCCGTCGTACCAGATTACTTCCACTTCCGGATAGGTCATTTTTGATCTTTTTGGAGTCGGTCTGGCAGGGAATGTCAGTTTAACCATTTGTGCATTCGGGGCACAATCGGTAAGCAGCAGGGTTGAACTGCCCTGTGCTTTTATTGGGTACATGAGCTTAAGGCCCTTGAACACGGGATGCAGAATATGACATGCCATATCGCCCAATGCACCGGTTCCAAAGTCCCACCAGCCGCGCCAGTTCCATGGTGTGTAAAGACTGTTGTAGGGGCGCATCTTTGCCGGACCGACGAAGAGGTCCCAGTTAAGTGTGTCGGGAACCCACTCACCCTTGGGAACATTGAGGCCCTGTGGCCAAATCGGCCTGTCGGTGAAAGTTTCAACTTGCCTGACTTCTCCAATCTCGCCGTTCTGAAGCCATTCAACAGTCAGGTTGACACCTTCGCCCGATGATCCCTGGTTACCCATCTGTGTGGCAACCTTGTACTTATCAGCAAGCTTTGTAAGCAGCCTCGATTCATACACCGTGTGAGTCAAAGGTTTCTGAACATAAACATGCTTCCCGAGAGTCATGGCGTGAGCAGCAATAATGGCATGAGTATGGTCGGCCGTTGCAACGATAACTGCATCGATCGACTTACCCATTTCATCATACATCTTGCGCCAGTCCCAGTAACGCTTGGCATTGGGATGCGCTTCGAAAACCTTCTTCGAATAGCCCCAGTCTACATCGCATAAAGCAACAATGTTCTCTGTCGGGGCAACTGCTCTCAGGTTCGAGTTACCCATGCCCCCGATTCCTACGACAGCAATATTCAGCTTGTCACTCGGAGCCCTGTGGCCCATTCCGCTGACAACCGAGCCTGGAATAATGGTAAGCCCTGCGGCTACAGCCCCGGTTGTTCCGATAAAATTGCGTCTCGTAATCTGTTTGGATTTTTCTTTCATTGTCAGGTATTTTAAGTTTGTTATTAAGATTGGATTAATTATCAAAAATAGTAATTTATATATAAAAAACAGCAATCATTTGCTGGCAAGCGACAAAGGATTGTCTGTTTTTTCTAAATGTCTGATTACAACTCCCTTATCCAGATATTCCTGTAGGCAACCGGATTACCGTGGTCCTGAAGAACCAGCGGCATTGCGCCATGCTTTCTGATTGAATACTCCGGAATACCGATGTAGAGTGTCGGGCCTCTGAGACTGACATTGTTCTGAATCAGAACACCATTGTGTAAAACGGTCACCCTTGGAGGTGTGAAATATGATAAGCTGTCCTCTCCAAAACGCGGCGCGGTGTAAATAATATCATAACACTGCCATTCCCCGGGCTTGCGGCTTGCATTGACAAGGGGTGCATACTGCTTGTACAGGCTTCCGGCCTGACCCTGAACGTAGGTCGGGTTGTCATAGCTGTCGAGTACCTGAACCTCGTAAAGGCTCTGAAGATATACACCGCTGTTTCCCCTTCCCTGTCCGTCACCCTGAACTACCGATGGCGACTTCCATTCTATGTGAAGCTGGAAATCATTGAATTTCCTTTTTGTCTGAATAACACCCGATCCTTTGACACAAACAAGGGCGCCATTCTCCACTACCCATTTTGTGGGATTACCCCTTGCATCCTCCCACTCCTTGTTTACATCCGAACCGTCAAACAGAACAATGGCATCAGACGGAGGCATACCAACCTGCGCGCCGGGCTGAATGACAGGTACGGCAGGCTCAAAGAACTCTGTCATCTGAGGTGTCATCCTTGCAGGATACTCCTGCTTCTGCTGAGACTGAGCCGGTCTGCCTGGTTGTCCCTGCACGGAGCAAAAGACAAAAGGCATAAGAATCAAAATTGAGATAAACAGTTTTTTCATAGGAAACTAAATTTAAATAAGATTATAAATCAATTGGTTAGTATCAGAGGCAGAATTATTCCCGTTATGCTGGCAATCATCAGATTTTTACATTATCTAACATTCACTCAAATTTAATAATTAATTTTAGATATGGCAAACTGCAGAGCCCCGATTTAACCTTTTTTAATAACATTCAGCCTGCATTAGTTCAGTTTTCGTTCAAAAGATCAGATGGATGGATGAAAATTGTTTCAAAACGGCAATCGCATCAGTCTGTAATAACTTCTTCTTCTCTTCCATGAATAAATCGCGGGCAGAATTATTACAAAGGATGCATACTATGGAGTTTTCATTTAAATTTGGAAGCGACTGAAAAATATAAACCCAATTATTATCTGAGATGGAAAACTCCTATTATTCTCTCGAGGTAAACAAAAACAACAGGCTGACACGGGTGTTCCAGCTAATCTTCGGGATCGTGTGCGCCGTGCTTGCAATTACCTGGATGATACTGAACCCCGACAGTTTAAAATCGTACACGAGTTTGCTGCCGTTTTTGTTCCTTGCCGTTTTCTCATGGTATATGATAAATTCAGGTATCGGCAAAGGTGAAAAACATATTGAAATCGGGCACGACCAGCTAAGAATAAAGAATAATTCGCTTTTCCCAGCAAGGGTTTTTGCCGCCGCCGAAATATCAAAAATAGAGGTGCTGCCGCTCGGTATCCACTTATTCAGGAAAAACAAGGGCAAATTCCTTTTACGCTTTGGGACTACCTTTATCGATGTAATCGATCCGGTTAAAAGTGGCCTGGAGGAATTCTGCTCACGAAACAATATACCCGTGGAGTTTATAACTGAAGAATTATAATCAGCCCGGCGCTTTCCACAGCTGATATATAATAAGATATAGTTCTATCGCTTCAGGGTCCTGTCAGCAAAATCCATGATCCAGTTCCAGTCCTTGAGAAGCAGGTTGTGAACTCCGTCGCGCACATGATAGGCCGTGTTCCCGCTGCTTACCGGAGTGTTCAGAGGGGGCATCCCCTCGTCGAGTATCGTTTTATCGTCAAACAGCCTGAAAACCGGCAGGGAATGATACAGGGAAAGATATGATCCCCGGGGGTCTGCCCAGAGATCTTCGCTTGCAGAAGTGACATACACTGCCCTCGGAGCAATCAGTGCCATCAGCATATGCATGTCGACGGGCATGGCATCCTCGTTGTTTCCCCACTGCAGATAGTTCTTACAGAACCAGTGTGGAAAAGCCCGGTTGATGGTTTCCACGGTTTCGCCGAATTTTCTCCTTGCCAATGCAGCGCCTCCGCATCCCGATTCATTGCTTACAGCCATAGCAAAGCGCCGGTCTTCCGCGGCAGCCCAGAGAGCCGTCTTTCCTCCCCTGGAATGACCTATTACAGCGACTCTGGCCGGATCGATACTGCTGTCGGTAACCAGGTAATCCAGGCAACGGCTTGCACCCCATGCCCAGGCTGCAATGGTCCCCCATGAATCTCCCTTCCTTTCGCCACGATCGAGAATACCGTGAATCCCATTTTTGAAATCATCAAAATTATCAGGATCCACATCGGAATTCTGAAAAACAGCTGCAGCATATGACCGGGAAATAATCTCTTCAGCAGGCCAGAATTCATTTTTGATCGCCCGTGAGGGATCAGCCTGCTCCGTCCCCCTGTTATTGATAAGCAAAAATGTAGGAACTTTCCCGCCTGCATTGTTCGGGACAAACAAACTAAGCCTGATAGTCAGTGAACGGCCCTCTGACGAGATCTCTATGTCAACCTCCCTGAGCGTGGCAGCTCCATCCATGGCATTCCTGTTCTCACGTACTACGCGGAAATTCTGGGTGTATGGAGTTTCAGGAACTCTTCCGTACACGTTCTCACGGAAAAGTTCAAGTATCTCCTGCCTTCGCACGTCATTCCATGCAGCGGCATCCGTAACGGTTCTTCCGTCATTTGCCGTAAGAAGTCGGGGCAATGTATAAGCCGGCACTTTTTCCTCGTGATAGTTGTACTGCGGCTGGCTTTTTGAAAGCCTTTCAACTACATCCGCCGGTGCACGCCAGCCGGTCTGGGAATTAACCGCGACAGGCAGGCATACAAGAATGGAAATTATTGCCATAATCAGGGCAGTTGATGATCTCATAGGTTTCATATCGCTTTTTAAATTTGATGAACTGCCATAAAATTAGACTTTTTTATCAGCGTTTTGCAGGATTTGTACTAAATTTATCGTAACTTGAAAAAATGAAGCCGCTATTTCATAAATACGACAGCTATATCGAGTGCAGGCTTTGCCCGCATCTCTGCAAAATATCCCCCGGGAAAACGGGAATATGCGGAGCCAGGCAAAATACCGGCGATCGCATTGAGCTCCTTACATATGGCATTATTTCAGCATGCGCCTCCGATCCCGTGGAGAAGAAGCCTCTTTATCATTTCTTTCCGGGACATAATATTCTTTCAGTAGGTTCCTACGGTTGCAACATGAGATGCGATTTCTGCCAGAACTGGAATATCTCGCAGAAAAGCTCCCTGAACCTGAAGCGAAACACCGACCCTGACAAACTCGCGGAGGAAGCAGTGTCGACTCATCACAATATTGGAATTGCATTCACTTACAATGAACCTGTCATATGGTTTGAATTTGTCAGGGATACTGCCATCAGGGTCAGGGAAAAGGGTTTGTTCACGGTTATGGTGAGCAACGGCTATGTCAACAAAGATCCTTTAAACGAGATGTTTGATTTTATAGATGCTTTCAACATCGACCTGAAAGCATTCAACGAATCCTTTTACAGGAAACTTACAGGCGCCGAACCTGATCCCGTGAAAGAATCGCTAAAAGCTATTTCTCGTGCCGGTAAACATCTGGAAATAACCACCCTGATCATCCCGGGAAGAAATGATTCAGTTGAAGAGATGAAACTGCAATCTGAATGGATTGCCGGGGAAATCGGAGAAGAAACACCGCTTCATCTCAGCAGATACTTCCCCAGGTTCAGGCGCGATGATCCTTCTACAACTCACGATACGCTCGAAAGGCTTATGGAAGCAGCATCAGAGAAACTAAGATATGTTTACCTGGGCAACACTCATGGAGACAGGGGGCAGAATACCCATTGCAGTAAATGCGGCACACTGGTAACAAAACGGTCAGGCTACAGTACACAGGTGATGAACCTCAGTGAGACCGGGAATTGCAAAAAATGCGGAAACGCCGTTTACAGGTATTTCACTCTGCCTTATCATGCAGGGCAGTAAGCCTGCCGCAAAGCTTATCCAATCCAACCCAAAGATCCTTTTCGATCGTCCTGAAATGAAGCCTTGTCGATTTCGGATCCTTACTGCCGGAAGGATTGTTGGCCCTCTTGATAAGATCGTTCCTGAGCGAAACAGCATCCGTTATTATGCCTGATACTTCTTCAGGCTTTTCATCGGGATGAAGAGTCCCGAATGTAAAACAGTCTGAGATCACCTCGAAAACGAGGGTGTCAATATTTTTTTTGAGTTTTCTTACACTTGGCATGATTGATGATTTTTAATCCGCACAAAGTTAACAAAATAATTCATTGAGTAGTTATTCCCCTGTAACAAAGCCCCGTAAACTCTCCACCGCCCTGGCGATGTAAAGTTTCCTGAGCTTGTCAATCATTGGAACAGGGACCCTGAAATGGGAATCGCCCACAGTGTGAAACTGAAGCACCATCGGAGAGGTACCTGTCATAAACACCGCGTCGCAGGCGGATATGGAATCCACAGGCAGGCAATAGAACTCAAGCTTTATTCCCTGTTCCCTGCAAATATCCAGGATGTATTTCCGGGTTATGCCGCTGAGAATCTGGTTGTCGGGAGCAGTAACCATAGTGTTGCCCTTCAGAAAAAAGATATTGGAACGACTGCCTTCGGTTATTTCATTATCCCTGTTCACAAGCAAAGCCTCATATCCGCCCTCCAGTATCAGTTTATGATAAATCGACGACCGAAGCCTGTGATTTATCACCTTCGATCCGGGGTCCTGTCGTTCGGCATTGACCAAAACTCCTTTCACCCCGTTGCGGTACTGTTCATCAGAGGGATAAACAGGTTCTACAAAATAAATCAGGTAACGGGTAGTGTCACCATTGTAGTTGAATACCAGTTTAAGGTTTACCTCCTTTCTTTTTTCAGTCCTGACCAGCCTGATTATATCATTTCTTATATCATCCTTACCGGCAAGGCGGGCCTTTCCCTGCAGCTTCAGGCTTCCTTCCAGCCTCTCCATGTGATCATGGAAGAATACCGGAATGCCCCGCATCATGCGGATAACTTCATAAATTGAGTCTCCCCCGTAAACAAATGAATTATCAAAATGTTCCGAGGGATGAAGTTCCCCGTCAAGAATGAATTTCTTTCCATAACTCTCGTTCATGACCTGATCTGTTTTTCAGTCCAAAAATACTAACAATAAGCCTATCGGCCCTCATTTCTGATTATATTCGCAGTTTGAGACCTTTCGATTCATGTATGCAATTGTTGATATTGAAACCACGGGAGGGAGTTCCAGAATTGAAAAAATCACCGAAATTGCCATCATTCAGCACGACGGGGAAAAGATAACAGGTGAGTTTTCCACCCTTATCAACCCGGAAAGAAATATACCTTATTATATAACTAGCATTACCGGGATCACCAATGAGATGGTTGAGGATGCTCCGCGTTTTTTCGAGGTTGCCCGGACCATCGTGGAAATGACCGAGGGCAGAACCCTGGTTGCACACAATGCAAGATTCGACTATTCGTTCATACGCGAAGAATTCAAATCGCTGGGATATAATTTCAGAAGGAACCTCCTGGATACGGTAACCCTGAGCCGCAAGCTTATACCGGGCCACGAATCCTACAGCCTGGGAAATCTATGCAGGGATCTTGGTATAAAAATCGAGGGACGACACAGGGCTTCGGGCGATGCCCTGGCAACAACCGAGCTTTTCAAGCTTCTTCTCGAAAAGGACAGTGAGTTTAATTCCGGTAAACCGGCCCTGATTAAGAACACAAAACTGTCAAAACTGAATCCCTGTCTTGACCTTGCAAAGCTTGAAATGATTCCGGAAGAGCCGGGCGTGTATTATTTCTACGATGAGAAAGGTGATTTAATCTACATAGGCAAAAGCCGCAACCTGCGCGAGAGGATCTGGACGCATCTGTCGAACAACACCACCGGCCGGGCAATGGAAATGAGGGATATGATAGCTGATATCGACTGGGAACTGACCGGCAGCGAACTGATAGCCCTTCTGCTCGAATCGGCAGAGATAAAGAATAACAAGCCATTGTACAACAGGGCTCAGCGTCGTACCGGCTTTCAGTGGGGAATCTTCAGTTCAACCAATCCGGATGGTTACCTGACTTTCAGATTCGGCAAAATCGACGATGATAACTGTCCTCTTTCCGTTTTTGCCGGAAAGGAAAAAGCCAGGTCAATGCTCTTACGCCTTGTTGAGAAATATGAACTCTGTCAGAAACTGGCAGGCCTTTACGATAGCCCCGGGGCTTGCTTTCACCATCATGTAGGTCTGTGCAGGGGAGCATGCCGCGGCAAGGAATCGCCTGAATCATACAATGAGAGAGCCCGTAAGGCGGAAGCTGAATTCGTTTTTACCCGCCGAAACTTCTTCATTATCGACAAGGGAAGATATAAAGGTGAGAAAAGCGCGATAAGGGTGCTTAACGGCAAATACTCGGGATTCGGTTACTTCAGCATCAACGACATGGGCTTCGGACTGACTGCCGTCCACGATTGTATTAAGTACTCAGGTGATAACCGCGACATACAGGTAATACTTAAACAATACCTGAGAGACTTTAAAATTGAAAAGATAATTGAATTCTGAAAGGTAAAACATATATTTGTTTAAACCCATAGCTTACTGAAATGGCTCTATTCACCCGCACTACCAAAGATCTCATCCTGAAAATCGATGAGTTTTTCGACAATATTGACCTGGGTCTGCTTGTATTCAGGGAGGGAATAAAGACATATCTGGCAGGCGACAAGGAGTCATTCGACAGGCATGTCCAGAAAGTGGAATTGCTCGAGAATAATGCCGACAGGCTTCAGCGCTCGATTGAAAATGAGATGGTAACACATTCCATACTTCCCCGGCACCGGGGCGAGGTCAGCTCCATGATAGACCTTCTCGATGAAATAATAGATACCATAAAGTCTTCGATTACAGAATTCAGCATCGAATCGCCCGACATACCGGCTTCTCTCCATAACCGTTGCATAAGCATCATGGAGGCGTCAGTCAGTGCCGGCGAAGAGCTGATTCCTGCAGCAAGGGCCTATTTCAAAGCTCCCCACACTGTCAGGGAGAAGCTTCTTAAGGTATATTACTTCGAAAGTGAAACGGACACGCTTATAAAAGATACCATTAAGTTCATTTTCCATGATATGAATGAGCTTGACCTGGCTAAGAAAGCTCATCTGAGATATATTATTCACCATATCGGAAATATTTCCGACAATGCACAGAAAGCTGCTGACATGCTTTCCACGATGGCAATCAAGATTATGATGTAATGATAATCCTGTTTCTATCAAGCGGACTTCTCCTTGGTTGGTCGCTGGGCGCCAATGATGCCGCCAACGTCTTCGGTTCGGCTGTTGGTTCAAAAATGGTCAGTTTCCGACAGGCCGCGATAATCTCTTCGATATTCGTAATAATAGGATCTGTTGTCCAGGGAGCCGGAGCTTCCGATACACTCGGCCGCCTTGGCGCCGTCAATGCTATAGGCGGATCCTTTACCGTCGCGCTCGCTGCAGCCATCGTGGTCTTTATGATGACTAAATTCGCACTGCCCGTATCAACTACACAGGCGATTGTCGGTGCAATAATCGGATGGAACCTGTTTACCGGAAACCCAACCGATGCCACGACACTTACAAACATACTTTCAACATGGGTTTCAGGGCCTGTTCTGGGTGCCGTTTTTGCAGTCATTCTTTACATACTACTGAAAACCGTGAAGAGAAAATCGGCTATTCACCTTGTCAGGTTTGAATCCTATATTAGAACCGGCCTGATAATTGTCGGAGCCTTCGGCGCCTACAGCCTTGGAGCCAATAATATTGCCAATGTAATGGGAGTTTTCGTCCCGGCATTCAATCTTCATCCCCTCGATCTGAAACTGTTCACGCTTTCATCGCAGCAACAATTGTTTCTCCTCGGAAGCCTGGCCATAGCAGCCGGAATAATAACTTATTCCCGCAGGGTGATGGAGCAGGTGGGAAACAACATCATGGAGCTGTCGTCCGAATCGGCCCTGGTAGTTGTATTGTCGCAGGCTCTGGTACTATTCATCTTTTCATCCTCAGGACTGTCGGCATTTCTCCGGAACGCGGGTCTCCCTGCCATACCCATGGTACCGGTATCGAGCACCCAGGTGATGATTGGAAGCATAATAGGGATTGGACTGTACAGTGGAGCCAGGAATATTAATTTCAGGATATTGGGAGAAATTGCCGCCGGATGGATTCTGACACCCCTGATTGCAGGCATTCTTACTTTCTTTTCTCTCTTCTTTGTAAAGAACATCTTCGGCATACACGTGGGCAGCAAAACCGGCGGAGCGGTCCCTGTTGAGCTTCCAGCGACAAGCCCCGACCCGAGAGTATCGGAAATCATGCAGTACCTTATTCTTTGCCTGATAGCTGCCGGACTTATAACAGCATTGCTATATTATCTCCTTGACAGGAAAAAGAGGATAGAACTTAAAAAATCAGAGGAAAAATTCTGGAAAAACATGAAATAACAAAAAATTATGGATCATTACTATCTTGGGATTGATATCGGAGGAACAAAATGTGCCGTAATAGCGGGCACCGGTGATATGAAAATCCTCCGGAAAGCAGGTTTCGCCACAGAAACCCACAAAGGACCCGGTCACGCTATCGGGCTTTTACTTAACACTGCATCTGAGTTAGCAGTCAGCCTCGGCATCGAAAGGCTCAAATCCATCGGGATAAGCTGCGGAGGTCCCCTCGACAGCAAAAAGGGCATCGTGCAGTCGCCTCCCAACCTGCCCGGCTGGGACGATATACCCATTGTCGACCTGTTCAGAGATAAGTTCGGGGTTCCGGTCTATCTTCAGAATGATGCCAATGCATGCGCACTTGCCGAGTGGAAATTCGGTGCCGGAAAGGGAACAAGAAACATGATCTTCCTGACCTTCGGCACAGGAATGGGCGCCGGACTTATTCTCGACGGAAGACTCTATACGGGAACAAACGACCTTGCTGGGGAAGTTGGACATGTCCGCCTTGCCAAGGACGGACCGACTGCCTACGGCAAAATGGGATCGTTCGAAGGCTTTTGCAGCGGAACCGGTATTGCTATCCTTGCCAAACAGATAGTAAGTGAAAAGTTTGCACTGGGTAAAAAGGTATCGTTCTGCAAAACGAGGGAAGATATTGACAAAATTACCGCGCGGGATGTTGCACAAGCGGCTTTTGCCGGAGACAAGACAGCAATAAAGATCCTTGAAATATCAGGGGAATACCTCGGAAAGGGACTCTCGTTTCTGATCGACATTCTGAATCCTGAGAAGATAGTCATAGGAAGTATCTTCGCCCGCTGCAGGCAGTTCATCGAACCGGCCTGTCTCGAGATGGTTAGACAGGAAGCCCTCGCTCCTTCCGCGGCAGTATGCACGATAGTACCCGCGGAACTCGGTGAATCGGTTGGCGACTATGCCAGCCTCAGCGTGGCAATGGTCGACTGACAGATTTAAAATCAAAATAACTATAATCATGGAAGACATTACAAGAAGAGAATTCATCGGGAAGGCAGCTGCCGGAACTGCCGGAACAGTTCTGTTACCGGTATTCGGGAAATTCACCCAGACAGGCAAATGGCCTGCCGGCGTCTCAGGGATAAAATTTCACCTTATCGGGCACGCCCATATCGATCCGGTCTGGCTATGGCCATGGCAGGAAGGCATTGCAGTAGTCCTCAGCTCATTCCGTTCGGCTCTCGACAGGATGAACGAGACACCCGACTTCAAATTCACAGCCAGTTCGGCACAGTTTTACGAATGGGTTGCCGAAAATGATCCGGCAATGCTTTCAGAGATAAGAAAACGTGTTGATGAAGGCAGGTGGAACGTGGTCGGCGGCTGGTGGGTTGAACCTGACATGAATATCCCCGGAGGTGAAGCAATGGTACGCCAGGGTCTGTACGGACAACGGACACTGCAGAAACTGCTCGGGCGAAAGGCAACTGTTGCCTTCAATCCCGACGCCTTCGGCCACGCGGGAACCGTTCCGCAGATAGTAAAATTACAGGGAATGAAAAACTATGTTTTCATGCGCCCATCACCCTCCGAAAAGGAACTGCCTGCCGACATGTTCTGGTGGGAAGGTCCCGACGGATCAAGGGTCCTAACCTACCGGATACCCATAAGCTACAACGACAGCCGCTCGGTCAGAAACAGAATACAACAGATACTGGAAAGATTCAAAAATCAGGCTTTCAAAACATACATGTCATTTTACGGGGTAGGTGACCATGGCGGAGGGGCAACCAGGGAAAACATCGCGTCCATTCAGGAAATTCAGGCAGAGAAAGGCGCACCCTCACTTATGTTCAGCACACCTGATAATTTCTTTGAAGTCATCAGGGCTGATAAGAACCTCTCCCTGCCCGTTGTCAAGAATGATCTTCAGCACCATGCACCAGGATGCTACACGGCAGAAGCCGAAATAAAAAAGAACAACAGATTGTCGGAAACAGCCCTCGTGACAGCAGAAAAGATATCAGCCATCGGATCGCTTATCTGGAAATCCGCTTATCCGAAGGAAGAATTTACCGCTGCCTGGAAAAGAGTGCTGTTTCTTCAATTCCACGACAGCCTGGCCGGAACTTCGGTTCCCGAACACTCGGCATCAGCCCGCGAAGGTTACGGATACGCTCTTGACGTTGCCCATCAGGCCATCTATAAAACAATCCAGAAACTTGAATGGCAAATCCCGACAAGCGATCCTGACTCCCAGTATATGATCGCGTTCAACCCCCATGCATGGGATATAGAGAGTAATATTGAATATGATTTCAGCTGGGACCAGAAAAAAGATTCCACCGTCGAGGATGAAAAGGGTAAACTTCTCATGCACCAGTGGACTACCGGCTCTACCGAAACAGGAAACAGAAAGGGAATTCTTGTCAAAACTACAATACCGGCATTAGGCTACAGGCAGATCAGGATAAAACCGGAAAAAACAAAGGATCCCATACAGGGAGTGAGCGTATCAAAAAACTCGCTTGAGAATGAATTCCTGAGACTTACAGTATCCGGATCAGGGACAATAGACCTTTTCGACAAGGAAAACGGTATTGAAGTCTTCAAAGGAAACGCTGCCGGATGCCGGGCCGTCGTTATTGACGATCCGAGCGATACCTGGAGCCACGACATTAAATCGTTCTCAAAGGAAATAGGAGCATTCGATAATGCCGACATAATAATACTCGAATCGGGTCCGCTCCGCGGCATCATCAGGGCTGTCTCAAAATACGGCGACTCTACTCTTGCCATCGACTGGATCCTCCATGCAGGAGCCAGAACAGTCGAAGCCAGGGTTTCCATTAACTGGAACGAGAAACTCAAAATGCTTAAATTCTCATTCCCTGTTAACGTGGAATCACCAGCTGCAAACTATGAATCACCGTACGGATTCATAACGCGCGAGGCAAACGGAGATGAGGATCCCGGACAACGATGGATAGATGTCAGCGGTAGCGGCAAGGGTGCAATTTACGGACTGGCAGTAATCAATGATGCAAAATACGGATACAGCGTCAACGGCAATGATATGCGCATATCTGTACTACGCTCAGCCGTTTTCGCCCACCATAATCCCCGCGTGCTGAATATGGACAGGGAATATATATGGCAGGATCAGGGAATTCATAATTTCAGGATGATGCTGGTCCCCCACAAGGGCACATGGCAGGAAAATTCAATTACCCGCCGGGCAGAAGAGTTTCTTTCGCCTCCCGTGGCATTATATCAGGGAATTCACGGAGGTTCAATGCCAGGAGCAGGATCCTTTATCAGGATTGAGAGCAATGATATCATCATTTCATCAATTAAACAGGCAGAAGAAGGAAATGATCTGATAATCAGATGTGTCGAAACATCAGGCAAAAGCGTCACCGCGACCGTCGATTTTTCATTTATCAACCGCAAGTGGACCGGTTCCTTTAAACCATGCGAAATAAAAAGCCTGAGACTCGACTGTCATAACGGAAGTGTGAAAGAGGTGAACCTTCTTGAGGAAGATATTCAGGATGCCTGATCCCCTGAGCCCGGTCAGGAAGGATATGACAATGAAAAGACGCCATTGAAGCTTTCAAAGCTTCAATGGCTCAATGAAAACATAGTTTGTTAACTTTGCATAAGTTCTCAAACTGCAATGAAATGACCCGAAAGATATTTATCGCTTCAACGCTTCTTCTGATACCTATAATTACTATGGCTCAGGACAGAGTTACAGGGCGGGACTTCGCAACACGGTCGGAGGTTATTGCCCAGAACGGAATGGCGGCAACCAGCCAGCCTCTGGCAACCCAGGCTGCCATTGACATCCTTCAAAAGGGAGGAAATGCCATTGATGCCGCCATCGCGGCAAATGCCGTGCTTGGAGTTGTTGAACCCACCGGATGTGGAATTGGCGGAGATCTGTTTGCAATAATATGGAGTTCTGAAAAGCAAAAGCTTTACGGACTGAATGCAAGCGGCAGATCGCCCCGGTCGCTAAAGATGGATTATTTCAAAAAAAACGGCTACCAGTTTATCCCCGCTACCGGCCCACTGCCTGTCAGCGTACCCGGTTGCGTCGACGGCTGGTATGAAATGCACGAATTATTCGGAAGGATTCCGATGCGCGACATTCTACAGCCGGCCATCAATTATGCCCGAAACGGTTTCCCTGTTACGGAGGTGATTGCCTTCTATCTCGAAAGCAATGTCAGGGCATTAAGTGATTTCCCCAACATAAAGGAAACCTATATGCCGAAAGGCAAGGTGCCTGCAAAGGGTGAGATATTTAAAAATCCGAACCTTGCCAATACCCTGGAAAAAATCGCGAAGGGAGGCAGAAACGAGTTCTACAGGGGAAGTATAGCCAAGACAATCGACGCCTTCATGAAAGCTAATGGAGGATTTCTCAGCTATGATGACCTTTCCCGGCACAGTTCCGAATGGATACAACCTGTAAAATCCTCCTACAGGGGATATGATATATGGGAACTTCCACCTAACGGACAGGGTATTGCAACAATCCAGATACTCAATATCCTGGAAGGATTCGACATCGCGCGAATGGGCTTCGGATCGGCACAGTATATACATACATTCACTGAGGCCAAAAAACTGGCATTCGAAGACAGGGCAAAATACTACGCCGACCAAAGGTTCAGCAAGGTTCCCGTGACTCAGCTTATTTCAAAAAAATATGCCGCTGAAAGGAGAAAGCTGATCAATCCGTCCAGGGCCGCCAGAATAGTCAACTCAGGAAAGATTGAAGCCGGAAACACCATCTACCTTACCGTCGCCGACCGATTCGGCAACATGGTTTCGCTCATTCAAAGCAATTACCGCGGTATGGGATCAGGAATGTGTCCTACCGGACTTGGCTTCATACTTCAGGACAGAGGCGAGATGTTCAGCCTCGATCCCGGACATGCAAATGCCTATGCTCCGGGCAAAAGACCCTTTCATACCATAATACCCGGTTTCATTACAAAAAACGGCAAACCATGGATTAGCTTCGGGGTTATGGGAGGAGACATGCAGCCTCAGGGACATGCCCAGATAATTGTGAACCTGATTGATTTTAAGATGAACCTTCAGGAAGCCGGTGATGCTCCCAGGATATACCATACCGGATCGTCCGAACCGACAGGCCAGGTTATGACCGAAGGCGGAATCCTCTACCTCGAAAGCGGAATCCGCTGGGAAGAGATACGGCAACTCCTTACCATGGGCCATAATGTCCAGTGGAACCTTGGATCCTACGGCGGATATCAGGCCATAATGTGGGATGAAAAAAACAAGGTATGGTACGGAGCTTCTGAATCCAGAAAAGACGGACAGGCATCAGGCTATTGACAAAAGGTCGAGTATCCCGTTTATGAATGTAAGCGGATGTGCCGGATTTCCCGGAACATAAAGGTCAATATGATGTTCCTCGATGAATCTTCTGTCTATCGCGGGTGAAGCGGCATACATTCCACCGCTGATGGCATCGGTACCTGCAAGTATAATCACTTTCGGATCAGGAACTGCTTCATATGTCAGCCTTAAAGCTTCGGCCATGTTAGCGGAAACAGGTCCTGTGATCACAATCCCGTCGGCATGACGGGGCGACGCAACAAACTCAACTCCATGACGTCCGAGGTCGAAATTCACATTTCCTGCCGCATTCAACTCCATCTCGCATGAATTGTCGCCTCCGGCCGATACCTGCCTCAGCTTGAGCGAACGCCTGAAAATCTTCCTTATCTCTTCACGTACGACATTCCCGTCAAACCGCAGCGGAGTATCAACACCCGGACTGATCACAAGATCCTCTCTCCTGGAGCAGGCAATCCTGTAATCATTTGTGAACCTTATTTTCTCCCTGAGACAAAACTCGCATTCCCTGCAAAAAACACATCTTCCCAGATCGATTGCCCCGCTTTTATCATCTATAGCGCCCGAAGGACAAAGGGAACTGACAATTTCAATTTCCTTTCCGGTGATATCAGCAGAAATAACCGGTCTTCCCCTGAAAAGCTCCGACACGGGCTGACGCCTGAGATCCTTTACATACTGGATGCCGTGCTGCCTTAATATTTTGATTTCCTTGTACATCTTTCGGGTATGAAGCTGTTATAGGTCATTTCCGCAATAACTCAGATTAAAACTCTTGTTGCAAACCGGAAAATCAGATATCTCCTGTTGCCTGACTGCTATGGCCAGAGCCATCCAGTTATGGAACGACGGATCCTTAATCTTGTAATGAATGATGTTCCCGCTTTTATCGGTTATTGCAGAATGGCAGATTTCACCCCTCCATCCTTCAACAAGCGAAAGGGCGAAGCTGTCGGGACTAAGGCTGAGATTATAATCCGGGCCGGAATTACCGGCAGGCAGATTATTCCAGGCTGATATAAGTTCTATAATAAGTTCTGTTGACTCCCTCACTTCCTCTGCCCGTAACAGCCCGCGCGCGAGAACATCTCCCGTGTCGAAAACAAGCGGTTCAAAAGAGCTTTCGCCGTAGTACTGGAAAGGATGCGACCATCTTATATCGCGCCTGACATCACAAGTCCGTGCAGCCATCCCCACAGCTCCGATATCCAGTGCCTGACTGCGGGTCACACAACCGATATCCTCGAACCTCGCGAGAACACTTGGAAGTGAATAGATCCTGCCGGATATTGCAGCAAAGCGCTTCCCGACGTCCTCAAGCACCTGAAGTATTTTATCAACAACCTTACGGTTCATTATGTAATTGCTGCCCCCCGGACGGACCAGTCCCTTTCCGAACCTGTTCCCGCACCAGAACTGTGTGGTGTTTATTATTTCAGTTCGAAGGGCTTCACACACAACCTGGCCAAACTGGTATGCAACATCCGCGCAAAGTGCTGCCGTATCGCCGATATGCACCGCTATCCTTTCCAGCTCCAGGGCAATGCACCTCTCAATCTGAAGTGAGGTCGCCGGCAGCGTTCCGGACAGTGACTCAATCAGCTGGGCATACGACAGAGCGTAGCCCACCGCGGTATCACCCACGATATTATCACACATAACACACCGGCTGATGCCATTCCTGCTTTCCGACAGCAGCTTCTCCGCGGCCCTGTGCTGATAACCAAGCTGTATCTCAAGATGCAGAACTTTTTCACCGTTGCAGATAAACCTGAAATGACCCGGCTCTATCACTCCGGCATGAACGGGACCAACTCCTACTTCATGAAGCTCCTCTCCTTCTATACTGTAAAACGGATAGTTATCCATAACCGAGGTCCTGTCGGCCCGGTCGTGGGGATACCTTACAGGCTTCAGCCAGGGATGTCCTTCAAAAACAACACCGTAATTCTCATGAATTTCACGCTCAAACACATGAAGCTGAGGAATTTCCTTTGAAAGCGAGGGAACCGTGCTTCTTTCCCGCGGAAGTTCCGTTGAGTACAGCCTGAAGCAATGATCATTGTCATTGGCCAGGCAACAGAATAGCCGCGGGGCTCCGTTCATTTCCACCGCGTACAGGGCAGCGCAATGCTCCGCCTCATCTTTCATCATCAACACAGTCTGATCAAAGAAGCCGGCATAATCCAGAACGGGTATGCTGTCGAGGCTTATCGTGAAGGGATTGGATGATATTTTCCTGTAAAGCTCACTCATTGCATTGTCATTTTGGAAGAAGACTGATACCATGATTAATCAGATCTGACACAAAAGAGGGCTGGAAGAAACACATCAGCACCACTATTCCGAGAAGGATATACTGGCTGACCGTCTCAATCCCATTAACCTTGCCGGGTTCAATGTTCTCATCAGCGTTGCGCGGACTGGAGAACAGTATATGCATGATGCGTGTGCTCATTGCATATACAATAAAACAAAGCAATATCACGGCGGAAATCATGAGCGCCCATTGATTGTTGGCAAGCATCCCCTTGAAGATCAGGAACTCGCTTATAAATAAGCCGGATGGGGGGATAGCAAGTATGCAAATCATTCCAAGCAGCAAAACCATTGCTCCCGAAGGATACAGCTTCATATACCTTCCGCAGTTATCGAGCTTGAAGGTGTGAAGTACCCTCGACAGCTGCCCCATCTGGAAGAACATGCTCGATTTTGCCAGCGAATGAAGAATCACGAGAAGTATCCCGGCATAATATCCTATACCTCCCACTCCGATGGCAATTGCCACCAGTCCCATATTCTCAAGACTTGAGTATGCCAGCATGCGTTTGAGATGCTTTGCCTTCAGCATGTAGCCGGAAGCCACAAGGAGAGAGAGCAGTCCCGCGATTATCAGCACGCTGTTCATAAAGGGAAATATCGATGACGTTGAGAAAATGGTATAGACCCTGAAGATCGCCAGGAAACCCACATTCATAAGCGTGGTGGATATCAAAGCGCTTATGGGCGGAGGTGCCACCGAGTGTGCATCAATCGTAACCGTGTGCATCGGGAAAAGTCCCATTTTCGTACTGAAACCTGTCAGGACAAACAGGAATGATATCCTGAGATACATCGGGTTTGCCTGGTTTACCAGAGTGGCAAGTGATGTGAATGACAGGCTTGCAGCATCTTCCCTGCCGTATATGAATCCGAGGAAAAGAATGCCGAAATAGGCAAGGGCAATGCCCGCCGAACAGATGAAAACATATTTCCAGGTTGCTTCGAGGGCAACAGCCGTCCGGTCGTGATAGATGAGCGATGCAACAGCAAGTGTCGTGGCTTCAACAAAGACCCAGAGCACTGTCATGCCATTGGCAAGATAGGCCCCGGTCATGAAGGTCATTAGGGCAACCAGGGAAGCATGATAGATATTGAATCTCCTGGTATCATCTCCGGCCGTGTAAATAAAACCATGGTATACAACCGGAATTGCAAGAATTGAAAGCACTGAAAGAAGCAGGATCCCGGTTCCGGTATAGGTAAAAAACCTGAGTTCCGTGAGGTCAAGCCTGGTCCAGGCATAAACACTCAGACCAATATGCATCAATGCATAGCCCCACATCAGTATCCGGGTAAGGACTCTGTTCCTGAAGAGCAGCATCGCCAGGCAGATAAGTACGGATATGATAAAAAACGACAGCAGCATTTCAGTCTTTCAGCATTGTTAATTCGTTAACATATGGTTTGAGGCGCAATCCGAAGAAGCCCAGTATAAGCACCCCGACAAAAATATCCAGAAGTATTCCTATGTTGATCAGCATGGGCATTTCGTTTCCCACAGCGATCGAAAAAATGAAAACTGCATTTTCAATTATCAGAAAGCCTGTAAGATGTGAAATGATCAGCCTGTGGGTGACAATAAGCAGCAGCCCGGTGAAGAGGCTGAACAGGGCAATCGTCATGTAAATAACGTCCACATAAGGATTCCTGAGCGACCACGAGAGAATGAGGCTGGCAAACAGCGCCGCAACCGACAGGATGACCAGATAGAAACCCGGCATTGCCTGCCTGTGAACCTTCGTCACACCCGATACCTTCGTAATGCGCCTGAGCAGATAGGGTATCACAATTGCCTTGATTATAATCGTCTCCGCGATTATGAAGATCAGGTTTACCGTGTTAATCTCGATAAGCTCCAAAATAGCGATTCCGCAAAGAAGCAGGCCCTGAATGCCAATGAGCCGTATGTAGGTAACCAGTCTTTCAGCAGAAGCGAAATAGACCAGGCTTATTGCAAACATTATTATAAGGTATATCACCATCGCTCTAAAGATTAAGATTGAGAATAAGAATGACAGCGAAGGCAAGTATTGCAATTGCTGAAACCGTAAGTATGAACTTCGGGTTCTTGTTCATCTTGTTTCTTGCCCTGAATGACTCGAGAAACCCGACAATAATGGCAAACAAAGCCTGAACAGCAAGAAAGAGAGCAATCTGGAGGTAAATATTCCAGCCCGCGGGAACAACTACATTGTATATGAGCGATCCGTATACGGCGAATTTCAACCATGTAGTTATATGAATCAGTGCCTTGTCGAATCCGCTGTAGTCAAGTATCATAACCTCATGGATCATGGTAAGTTCAAGATGCGTTTTAGGATCATCGACAGGAAGACGGCTGTTTTCAACAAGCGCGATCTGGATAAATATATAAAAGCCTATAATGCTGAATATAAGCACATAATGATTACTTGTGATGAAAAAATTACTAAATATATCTGTAAAAGAAACATATCCGGTGAACATTGCAAAGGTAGCCATCAGTATAAAGAAGGCCGGCTCGATAAGCATTGCAAAAAACGCTTCACGGCTGGCTCCCATTCCTTCAAAACTGCTGCCGGTATCAAGGGCGGCAATTATCATGAAGAAACGTCCCAGCGACAGGATATATGCAAAAAACACAAAGTCGCCCTCAAAGTGAATCAGGGCTTCCTGTTTTCCGAAAGGAATCACGAGGATGGCACACAGAACGGTTGCAAGCGAAATAACCGGCGCAATCTGGAAGATAAGCCCTGTAGTCGTGCTGAAAACGCTCCCTTTTCTCAACAGCACTCCTGCATCCCTCAAAGGCTGAAGGATACCCGGTCCCCTGCGCCCTGACGCGATGCTCTTTGTCCTCAGGATTATCCCGGGAAAGAACATAGCCGATACCAGTATCATTATCAGTGCTGCCATATCAGATTATATTTAACCAGGTTAGCAATAGCACAAATAGTATAAAAACAAAAGCATACAGAATGTAGTGCTGCACTTTCCCGGTCTGCATCACGGCAATCTTCTTGAGAAGTTCCGACAACAGGCCGGCAGGCTTTTCCACTATTACCTTCTGAAATACATCATCGACGCGTGAGCTGAAACTTCTGCCTTCAGGGAACAACTCATCCTCCTCTATCTCCGGCATCATCTTTTTTGTTCCGATAACAGGTTTAGCTACATGGTTATAGTTATAAGCAAAGGATGTTGAGGTGTACTGTTGCTTCGGACCCGTGGCGGTATATCCGCAGCCCCATGTCGGTCCCGTACTCAGCTTTACCGACCTTAGATGAATCTTCCTGTACAGGGCAAGGGCAACAACAAGAACAATGAACACGCCTGCAATAAGACTTATCGATGCCAGCCCCGGAAGGCTTGTTTCAGCAATCCTTCTCATGCCTTCAATCCCGAACCCGGTTCCAACAATATCAAATACCGGCCTGACAAACAAGGGAGAAGCAAGTCCGATCAGGATGATAAGGGCCAGGGAAATAAACTGCGGCATGATCATTCCCCTTTCAACTTCAGAGGCTGAAACGGCATGCTGAGAACGCGGTTCACCCAGAAATGCAATCCCGAATGCCTTGGTGAAACAGAAGACGGCAAGACCCCCTATAAGCGCCAATACCACGATTGATCCTAACACGAGTATCGACTGGTGCAGCCCTGATGAGGGAAGATCGCGGAACATGCCAAGGTAAATGAGGTATTCGGAAATAAAACCGTTAAAGGGAGGAAGACCGCAGATAGCCAGTGATCCTGCCAGAAAAAGCAATGAGGTATAGGGCATTTTCTTCATCAGCCCGCCCAGCTTTTCTATGTCGCGGGTGTGTGTGGCCGTGTATACTGATCCGGCACTGAAGAACAACAGCGATTTAAAGAGGGAGTGGTTCAGCACATGAAGCAATCCCCCGCTGAAACCCAGCAGGCTGAGCGTATTGTTGCCAGTGGCAAGTCCTATCACCCCCAATCCTGTCCCAATGCCTATTATCCCGATGTTCTCGATACTGTGGTAAGCAAGCAGCTTCTTCATATCGTGCTGTACGATAGCCATCATCACACCAAGCAAACCTGATACAAGTGAAACGATGAGTATAAGTATGCCTATCTGAAGGAGATCGTGCCTGACATAGAGCAATACCCTGAGTATCCCGTATATTCCCATTTTTATCATCACTCCCGACATCACACCCGAAACATGCGATGGCGCTGCCGGATGAGCCCGGGGAAGCCATGAGTGAAGGGGAATGAAACCGGCTTTGATACCGAAGCCGATAAAGAACAGAATGAAAAGCAGGATGTTTGAATGGCCACTGAAGAAAACTCCAAGTGAATCAAAGCTCATACTTCCGGTCTCATTGGCAGAAATGAGAAATGCAAACATAAGGAAGAACATCCCGACATGCATCTGGATAAGATAACTGATGCCTGTCTTCATAATGCTCTTTTCTTCCGCATCAAAGATGACAAGCATGAAGGATGACAGAGCCATTATCTCCCAGACTATCAGGAACGACAGTCCGTCGCGCGCTATTAGCACGAGGATCATCGAGAAATAGAGCCACAGGTAGGAAAAATAGTGAAGTGAAAAGCTCAATGAATTCTTGCTCCCGTAATACTGCTTCAGATAGCCCTTTGCATAGAGCAGGCCTATCAGAAGGGTTAAGTTAACCACGAGGATGAAAAAAGCCGACAGCCCGTCAACGGCAAAGATTACTGGCTTTCCGGTCAGAGGAATCATTCCTTCAAGCCTCAGTTCGGAGCTTAATCCCGAAAGCGCTTCAATGCTCCATACCGAACTTATTGCAACACCGGCGGCAAGAACAATAAGAGCCGTGGTATGCTTCAGGACTTTAGGTACCGGAAAAAGGGCAAATGACAGAATCAGAACTACAAAAAATAGCGCTATATTCATTGCAGGATTATTTCCACAACATGACTTTTGCGGGCAAAAATATAAAAATATTGCAATAGCAAGCTATCCCTGCCTTATTTTAATCAAGCTCTCCCGATTACAATAAAAAGCACATTTAAGAACTGGTAAAAGCAGTTTAATCAGGAATTTCAGGCATTCACGTTAAGCTGAACATTCTCCCTTGCTTCAGTTACCTCGATAACCCGCGTGTTGCCGCCTTTCTCAAGGTTAATATCGTGAGGCTGGTTGGTACGCCAGTTTCCGTTGGTGAAATCCGGTACGTCAATCGACCGCGACCTGTTTGCAACCGACCATTCGCTGAGAGGCGATATTGAACTCCATAATGCCCCGTCGTACACATCCTGATCGAGCGGCAAACCGTTCCTCAGGCAGTCGATGAGCCTCCAGTCCATGATGAAATCCATGCCTCCATGACCGCCGACTTTCTTTGCCATCTCCCCTACTCTTTTTACAATCTCGGGTGTGAACTTCTCGGTTACATCCCTGAGTTCCTCCTCACTGAGCCAGTTGTGCCCCATTGCAATACGTTCGGGTGCCGGATACTTGCTGGCGGCACCTGCAGTTCCGCTTATAACATGAAGCCTCGAATAGGGCCTGACCGATGAAACATCGTGCTGGATAAGTATTGTTCTTCCAAGATTCGTCCGGACGAGCGATGTATTCATGTTTCCCCGGTATGTCCTGCCGGCATAGGGAGCATAGAACTCATCTCCCGCGGCAAGTTCATTGGCGTGCTTGCCCATTGTAAAATCATTGCCCGACATTGAGGTTAGATATTCCATCTTGTCGCCCCTGTTGATGTTCATTATCTGGCAAACCGGACCCAGACCATGGGTTGGATAGAGGTTGCCGTTTCTTTCGGCATTCTCCTTCAGTCTCCACATACCCGTGTAGGCTCCGTCGGCCTGACGATCATCAATAGGCTTCTTGAAATTGTAGCCCATGAGATTGTGAATATACGCCCCCTCACCGTGAATAATGTCTCCGAACATGCCCTGCCTTGCCATATTCAGCGTGAGAAGCTCAAAGAAATCGTAACAGCAGTTTTCAAGCATCATGCAGTGTTTCTTTGTCTTCTCCGAGGTCTCTACAAGCTGCCAGGCTTCATCAATAGTCCGGCAAATCGGAACCTCACAGGCAACATGCTTCCCGTTCTCCATGGCATATACCGACATAGGGGTATGCCATACCCAGGGTGTACATATATAAATAAGGTCAAGATCTGGCATTTCAACAAGCTTCTTCCAGATATTCTCATCGCCGCTGAATTCCTGGGCTGCAGGCCTGCCTATACGCGAAAGGTAACGCTGTGATTCCTCCACGGCTGCCGGACGAAGATCGCCAAGCGCCTTTATTTCGACACCTTCAATGTATGAAAGTCTTTCAACCGCGCCTCCTCCCCTGTCACCCACTCCGATAAAGCCAACTCTGACAACCGGAAGAGCCGGGGCTGCATATCCCGACATATTGAACTTTCCTGTATGAGGCCGCCTGACAGCTTCAAGAATCGATGATAGATTTGATTCCGGCTCCCTGGGGGCGCATCCTGAGAGTAATCCTCCGGCAAAGGCTCCGGCGCCTGCCACGGTTGCATGTTTCAAAAAATCGCGACGACTGCTTTTCATGTTAGTAAGCTTATATGGGGTTAGATAATAGATGATTTGCGCTAAAATACTACAATAATAGCAATATGCAAGCTCTTTGTCAGACAGATCTTCCTGAAATAATCTACCTGTATATCCTCCTGCGGTTCAGTTCACTCTGATAACGGCGCGCATTTTTGTTATGCTCCGACAGAGTCCGTGCAAAATTATGGTAACCTGAGAAATCGGGTCGGGCTGCAAAATACAGATAATCATGCTTCTCGGCATTCAGAACAGCTTCCAGCCCGCTGATCGACGGACATGCTATCGGGCCGGGAGGCAAGCCGGCATGTTTGTAGGTGTTGTATGGAGAATCAGTCTCCAGATGCTTGTAAAGAATCCTGCTGACACTGAAATCGTTGATGGCGAATTTTATCGTGGGATCAGCCTGAAGAGGCATGCCTCTCCTGAGCCTGTTCAGGTATACCCCCGCTATCCTGGGCTTTTCATCATTCTTTAGAGCTTCCTCGTCAACAATGGATGCAAGGGTAGATACCTCCCGCGGTGTCAGCCCAAGCTCCCCGCTCTTTTTTATTCTTTCCCTGCTCCAGAATCTGTTGTATTCCCGCAGCATCCTGACGTAAAGCTTCTGTGCGCTTGTATTCCAGAAAAACTCATAGGTATCAGGAATAAATACAGATATTACGGTCTCCCGACTGAAGCCGTCGCTGCTGTAATTGGCCGGATTGGAAAAGAATTCCATTATAGATGCCGAATCAGCTTCAATCTGCCCGCCGATCTTACCGGCAAGTTCATTAAGTGTCCTTATGTTGTTGAATGTGATTCTGACAGGCATCTGCCGGCCTCCCCGGAGCATGTTGATCAGATCATTGGCGCTCATGGGTTTTGAAATCACATACTTCCCGGGTTTAACCAGAACGGGGTATTTCTTCTTTTCAGCCACCCAGTGCAGAGTCCTGCTGCTTTTTATATCAAGATTCGCCTCAATGGTATCCATTGCCTGTTTATAACTTGCCCTGTCGGGAATGTAGAGCGTCGACTCCTCTCCTTTCGGGAAAACAGAGGGTCGGAACAGGCGGGAATAAATCACGGCTGAAATTACAAGAACTGCAGTAAGCAACAGTGCAAGTATTATCAATATTATTCTCCTACTGTTCATCCGTCAGTATTATTCTGCAAATTTAAAGAAAGACGCTGAATTGAATAACTCAGATACAAATTCATTATTTTTGAACACTATTTTTTCAAACCATTCAAATGAAATGAAGATGACCACAACAGCTCTATTGACTCTTATCATTATAGGCATCATTACAGGTGCCGTAGCAGGATTGTTAGGGATAGGCGGCGCGATAATTATGGTCCCGGCGCTTGTTTTCATAATGGGTCTCGGCCAGCACCAGGCACAGGGCACAAGCCTGGCAGTGATGCTTCCGCCTGTAGGAATCATAGCAGCCTACAACTATTACAAGGCCGGCGAGGTCAATCTGAAATATGCACTTATCCTGGCTGTAGCTTTCATCGTCGGATCGTATTTCGGATCGAAACTTGCACTTAACATCCCCCAGCGCATGCTGCAAAAAATATTTGCCCTGGTCCTGCTGCTCATTTCCGTGAAAATGCTGTTTTCAAAATAAAAAAGCAGGGACACTACAAACAATGTCCCTGCCTTTATTCTCTATCTGTCAGAACATTATCCCGACACTGAGCAGAAATGCATTAGGCCTGTCATCCAGAGAGACCTTCTCTCCTCCTGCATCAATTTTAGTCTGGTATTTCTGCAGACTGCCTTCATATCTAAGATCAACAACAAGCTTCTTGAAAATATCAAAACCTATTCCGGCCTGATATCCGAAAGTAAGATCGTTATACATTGCCTTGAAATCAGCATCGTCAATCAGATCCTTGGGCGAATTGATCAGAAGACGTGCTGCAGGACCGGCATTGAGACGAACCGGACCGAATTTTGCCCCTAACATTACCGGAAGATCAAGACGATTGAACTGCTGCTTTACAATTTCCGACTCAACACCTTCTACTATCTTATACTCGTCAGTCCTTGATGCGAACAGAAGTTCAGGCTGTATGTAGAATCCAGCCATACTTATCCTTAAAAAAGCACCCGCGTGAAATCCATAATTGGCTGATTTAATGGCATTGACAAGATATTCTGACTCTCCTGATGTAAGGGTTTTCACATCTTCCATTTTAACATTTGTGGTGCTCGCGCCCGCCTTCAGGCCGAAATTTACCTGTGAGAATGCGGGAATAGCAAGTAACACAGATAGTACAATTAAAACAAATTTTTTCATTTCTTTGGTTTTAAGTTCAACATGTCAATCAGATACTAACATACACAGACATCTGAAATAACTTTCATCAGACATATAACGGTGAAGTTGAACAAAAGTTTCAGACATTCGTCAAAAACTGTGCGGACAGCCCTACCGCCTTGAAATAAAAACCCACTATTTAGCGGCAAGCTCGCTGAAAATCGCCTTCTTCATCAGATCGAATTCCTCCCTGTCAAAAAGACGGGTCAGAAATATTATTTTTCCCTTCCGGTCAATTATAACATTCCTGGTAACACCGGCTTCCTTCAGGGCGTACAGCCCGAAAATATCGGCTCCGGGGTCAAGTGCCAGGGGGTAGCTTACAGCCATGTCCTTTTTGAATTTCAGCACTTTGTCAAGAGGCTCATCCCGGTCGATACCGATGACCACAAGATCGGTTTTTTTGCCCGGAATCCATATCTCCTTCTCAATAAAGGGCATTTCCTGCCTGCAAACCGAACACCAGCTGGCAGTGAATTGCAGCATCACCACCTTCCCCCTTAAATCAGAAAGACGGTACGATTTACCGCCGGCTTCGTTTATTGTAAAATCGGGAGCCGGGTCACCAACTTTTATTAAATATCCGTGATCATAAACTATCTTTTCCTGCCCCGAAAGGACAAGGCTCAGCATAAAAGCTGTTATTGAGAGCAATACCATTCTTCTCATGTCCATTTTTTTGCAAATATAGCAAACGGCATAATTCGTGCCATGTTGCCAGATGTGTAAGAACAACAGAATTTTTAACCCAAAACGATATCCGGCTTATTGTTTATCGATAATTTTTTTACCTGAAACGATATGAAATTCAAATCGTTTAGGCTTTTGATGCTTTTTAATGTTTAGTTCCGTTTTTTGATTAATATTGAAATCAGATTGTAACAGATAATAACAGGCAGCAATGAAAAAACTCATTTTGGTTTTCTTTTTTGGGATATGGGCATTTCTAATTCCATCGGTGGCACAGACGGGCGGCGACAGTTTCCTGAAGGCTCTGAACAATATTAATGAGGATGTGCTGAAGGCACAGCTTGGCTTTCTGGCTTCCGACTGGATGGAAGGCAGGGCTACTGCAACAAGGGGCGATTACATGGCTTCCGATTATATAGCCAGCCAGCTCCGGCTGTTCGGGGTCGCACCTGCCGGTGATCTTCCGGCAGACAAAAGCACAGCCGGATTATTCGATAGTTCAGAAAACACTTATTTCCAGAATTTCACCCTGATTAAAACCATTCCGGGCGAGCCTCCTGTAATGAAAATCATTGTTTCGGAAGGAAAAGATCACATCAGGACAACAAACCCCCAGCCTGACACTGATTTTTTCGTGTACGGCCAAAGGCAATCCGTTGAAATGGAAGCTCCCGTCGTATTTGTAGGATATGGTATCAGGAATGAAAAACTCAGGATAGATGATTTCAGCAATCTTGATCTCAGGGGTAAACTTGTTCTAAGGATTGCCGGTTCTCCCGGATTCCTGGAAGACAAACTCTCAGTAGCGGAGATGCTTTACCTGTCAAGAGATGCCGAGCGTATCGCCAGGCAGGCGGGCGCTGCCGGGATGATTACTTTTGATCCCTCGGCTGCCGTCCCGGTACCGCCAAGACGTAATCCCTTTCCCGACATAGCTTATGCTGAGGCAAGTCAGTCACCCGGGCGTCGGTCAGCCTCCTATTCGCTGCCGTCAACAAAGAGTCCCGACAGCTTTATAAGCATACTTGTATCAGCCAGAACCGCAGATGAGTTATTCAGCGGAACGGGTTTCAATGTTGAGGAATTTGTTTCCAATTCGGTGAAAAAACATGTAAAACCCATAACATTGCCCGCCGACAGAAAGATTTACATAAAAACCAATGTTAAAACGGAGAATGTCAGGGTCAGGAATGTGGTCGGAATCATTAAGGGGAAAGATACCTCGCAGATAATAGTGTTGGGGGCTCATTACGACCACATGGGTATGTCGGACGGATACGTGTGGAACGGCGCCGACGACAACGGATCGGGAACCGTGGGAATAATGACGATTGCAAAAGCGATAATGGAGACCGGCATCAAACCTGAAAAGACAATTATTATAGCATTGTGGGCAGCAGAGGAAAACGGACTGCTTGGTTCCAGGTACTTTGTTTCAAAACTGCCCCGGCCGGTGAACAACATCCGCCTAAACCTGAATTTTGACATGATATCGAGATACGTCTCAGAAAATGAACCCAACAAGGCATTCATGATTTACAACGATACTTTTCCGGCATTTAAAACCATGACCGAAAGGAATCTGAAGGAATATGGAATTGATCTGGATATAGAGTACCAGCCCTCGGCCAATCCGCCGGGAGGAAGCGATCACAGATCATTCGTGGATGCTGGCATACCCATAATGCGGTTCAAGCCGGGTCACAGGGAAGAATATCATACACCTTATGATGAAGTTTCAACGGTTGACTGGGATATCATGAAGAAGATTGTCAGGATCGGATTCGCAAATATATGGGAACTGGCTAATAGTGAATGGTAGGCTTGAGGCAATTAAAAGTGGAAAGTGGAAAGTGGAAAGGGGAAAGGGGAAAGTATAAAGGGGAAAGGTTAAGCGTTCAGGGTTCATGTATTATGTATTATAGGCGATGTATTATAGGCGATGTTAAAACAATTGGCAATTAACAATGAACAATTAACAATTAGTAAATGATGCAAGGTTCAGGACTAAGAGACGAAGGGAGGAAGGGACCGCAAGACCGCAAGACTGCAAGACCATGAGATATGTATTATAGGCGATGTATTATAGGCGATATGCTGCATTAGAAGGGACCGCAAGACTGCAAGACCTGTCACTGCCCCCTGCGCCTTGAGCCTTGCGTCATTTGCAGTCAA
>Ga0208458_1000127_pt1 | contig 100644 bp, 78 predicted proteins | sample AD_UKC085_MetaG_FD_184432 | JGI IMG/M metagenome (GOLD analysis project Ga0208458, IMG submission 184432) | Active sludge microbial communities of municipal wastewater-treating anaerobic digesters from USA - AD_UKC085_MetaG (SPAdes) (version 2) | ecosystem: Engineered > Bioreactor > Anaerobic >... | reverse complement strand
ACCGTGCCCCGGTTTCGAAGTAACCCACATTCTGCCTCCTAGCAGTTCCACGTATGCCTTGCAGATCGACAAACCCAGACCGGTCCCGCCGAATTTCCTCGAAATGACATTGTCGACCTGAAAGAAACTCTCAAAGATCTTCTCATGATGCTCATCGGGTATTCCAATACCTGTATCCTTTACGTAGAACTCCAGATTACCATTCTTGAGAGCATAACCAAAATCAACAGAACCCTCACTTGTAAATTTCATGGCATTGCTTATCAGGTTTGACAATATCTGGATCACCTTAATTCCATCGGTTAGAATAATCGCCTTATCATCGGCCAACCCTGTCTGCAGGTTAATCTTTAAAAGATCGGCCTTCTCCTTATAGCTGAATTGTTCGTACAGGTTTCGCAGGGCTGCATTCAGATTCATCTCTTTAATATTCAGCTTCACCTGTCCGCTCTCTATATTGGCAATATCAACAATATCATTTATTATTGACAGAAGCTGGGTTCCACTCTGAAAGATAATATCGGTAAACTGTTTGCGGTCTTCCGCGGTCGTATCAGGTTCGTTAAGCAGGGCTGAGAATCCGATTATTGCATTCATGGGAGTGCGGATCTCATGCGAGACATTATGGAGAAAAGCCGTCTTCAGACGGTCACTTTCCTCCGCTTTTTCCTTGGCAGCAATAAGCTCTGATTCATCCTGCTTCCGCTGAGTGATATCCTCGATCATTATCAGGAAATACTGCACCTCATCATTATTATTGCGTATAATGCTGGTGGTGGTGGATCCCCAAATGACACTGCCGTCTTTCCGTATAAACCTGTTTTCAGTATGGTAAACAGGAATCTCCTCGGCCACAAGGCGTCTTAAACCCAAATCGTCGGCGGCTGCATAATCAGGATGAGTAAAGCTTAGCGGCATAACTGATCTTACTTCTTCCTCCCTGTAGCCCAGCATCCTGCAGAAAGCCGAATTAGCCCTGATGATGGTCATATCCTTTCCTGTCATCGCGATACTTATAGGGCTTTCCTCGAATATCTTCCTGAACCTTTCCTCGCTCTCCTTAAGGGTTTCCTCAGCTTGTTTGCGTTCGGTAATATCCCTGCAAATTGCCTGGAAATATTTCACTCCTTCAATTTCGACTTTTCTGGCGCTGATTTCCAAAGGTATATGTGTGCCGTCCTTACGGTCATGCACTGTCTCATAAGTTGCGTAACCTATTTCGTCAAGTATCCGGCTTTCCTGTTCGAACTGTTTCAAAGCTTCCTTTGACCTTATCTTGTAAAGGTTCATGCCAAGTAGTTCCTCCCTGCTTCGCTGATATGCCTCAAAGGCTCTGTCGTTGGCCTCTATGATATTCATATTCCTGTCGGTAAGAAATATTATGTCATTGGCGTACTTCAGAATATAGTCGAAGTGCTTTCTCAGGGCGAGCCGGTCAAGTTCCGCTTCATATTTTTCGCGGTAGAACCTGGCGTTTTCATTCCACTCAATGATCCCCAGCAACATGCCGATAGTCAGGATGAAGAGAGTTATAATGATGATGATCAAGGTCATCTGGTCATTTAATGCAGTGAAGACCTCGCTTTGGTTTATCTTTGCAACCAGGAACCACGGTGATCCGGGGATCTTTCTCATCGCGGCCATTACGGGAGCCCCCCTGTAATCGAGCCCGTCAGCTGTCAATATATTTCCCCTGACTGCCATGGCAGCAGGAAGCTTTTCGGCCGATACCGGTTTTCGCAGCTTTAGTTCGGAATTCTTCCTGAATCTTAATCCACTAAGATAAACCACCTCATCCCCTTCCTGCCTGACAAGCAGCGATTCCGTCGTTTTTCCCGGTACCGGCCAGGTACTCAGAAGAGGATACAGAACTTCCGCCGGATCGATCTTAATCAGCAGAAATCCAAATACAGATGAATCATCCCGCCATGTATCGAGCAGAGGGATCACAAGATGCAGGTATGCAGGGGCGACATCCCCGTTCCTGACAAAATCTGTCAGAATGCCTGTCCGGAGTTTAAGAAGTTCAGGAAGCTTTCTTTTCAGATTTTCATCATACAGGGTGTCATTACCCGGAAATTTCCCCTTAAGCCTTCCAAGAGAATCGATGAGAACAACATCTTTATAATCGCTATACACTGACAGAGATTTAAGACTGGCTGAAATTTCCTTATAAGTAATATCTTTCTTATAAAGATAATCGTGAAGCTGTCTTATGTAGGAAGCATTCCCTCCAATCAGTCTCGCATCTCCAAGCCTCTCATCCCTCCAATGGGCTATCTGATCAACCTTTATGTCGGCTATGGCAGAAAGCTCTATCATTTTATTGCTGACAAGACTTCTCTTGTGGCTTCTGTAATAGAGGAAACCCAGCAAGATACTACTAGCTGCAACAATGGATAAAAGGACTATCAACAGCCATGGAGTTGCCGGTTTTTGCTTTTGCAAAATCATTGGAGCTCTCCTTTTCCTGTCAGGTAAAACCTTAAAAACATCACATCTGAATGTAAAGTTAAGGCTTCGGATCCAAATAATTCAATGATCCTGCCTTACATTACAGACGTTGAATCACCCTTTTTTATTATAAGAGATGCAAGAATTGATAAAAGAAGTATTGAGATTATTACAGACAGTGATATAGTAACCGGTATTTCGAAGTCGAAAAAAGCCGCCAGCATCTTAAGTCCGACAAATGTCAGAACAAGGGCAAGTCCGATTTTCAGGAATCTGAAAAGCCCCATGATTCCTGATATGGCAAAATAGAGCGATCTCAGACCAAGAATTGCAAAGATATTCGAAGTAAATACTATAAAGGTATCCTTACTGATCGCAAGAACTGCCGGAATACTGTCGACAGCGAAAATCAGATCGGTCGATTCTATTATAAGCAGGACTACGAATAAAGGAGTGGCATAGGTCTTTCCTTCCTTCTTCACAAAGAATGAGCTTCCATGAAAATGATCCGAAACCGGCAGGAATTTTTTAAGAAGCCTTACCAGTCCGTTTTTTTCAGGTTCAACTTTCGCTTCTTCCTTCTGCAGGAGCATCTTCAGTCCGGTAAAAACCAGAAAGACACCGAAAACAATTACAATCCAGTGGAACTTGTTTATCAGGGCGACACCTGCAAAAATGAAAATAGCCCTCATGATTACAGCTCCAAGTATCCCCCAGAACAATACCTTGTGCTGATACTCCTTCCTGACTGAGAAAAACGAGAACACCATTATAAACACGAAGATATTGTCTATGCTCAGGGAATATTCGATAACATAAGCTGTTAAAAACTCAAGGGCTTTAGTCTTGCCGAACTGGAAGAGAATAATAAGATTGAATATCATCGCCAGCGAAACCCACACTGCCACCCAGGAAAGGGCTTCCTTTAGTTTTATTTCGTGTGATTTCTTATTGAACACGCCAAGGTCAAGCGCCAGCATCACAACAATGATAATACAGAAAATAACCCAGAAAATTGGACTGACTTCCATATAAAAAATTTGATTGGCAAATCTATAAAAATATTTTACAGATTGATGTCATCAGACTGAAGTATGTATAAAATCCGATATCAAACCAGCCACGTTTTAATACAATGACTTAAAATCTTTTATACATTTATCCCTTTATTTGTAAAAGCACAGCCATGACACGTCATACTCTCAGAATTCCTGTGGCTTTTATAGCCCTGATATGCTTCAGTGTTTTTTCCTATTCACAAAGAACAGTTCCAGGTTCAGACAAAATCAACTCGGCCGACCTTGAAGCCCATATCTCATTCCTTGCCTCGCCTTCGATGAACGGCAGAGCCAACGGTACGAAAGATCTGGACATTGCTCTAAATTACCTGACTTCACAGGCCAAACTGCTGGGCTTGAAACCAGCAAACGGCAATAGCTATTATCAGCCTTATTCCCTGATGAAAAAATCAATTGATCCCGAAAAATCGGAAATCAGTATTTTCACAACCGCGAATGACTCCATCCAATTCAGGGAGCCTATGTACCAGCTGTTCCCCACGGGCCCTTCCGATTTTGAGATTGAGGGAGAGGTTATCTTCGCCGGGTACGGAATAAGAGCCGATAGTTACAGTTATAATGACCTTGAAGAAATTAATCCTGAAGGAAAGATTCTTCTTGTGATGAACAGGTCGCCGCTGTCGGAAGATGGTTCGGAATACCGGTTTCAGGGTTCGATATGGTCATCCATGATGAGTCTGCAACCAAAGATGACTTTCCTGATGTTCTCAAAAGCAAAGGCAGTAATCATTGTCTCCGATCCGAAATCGGGTTACTCCTCCATCCAACAACAACACCCCGGAATTACCAGCGAACTGGAATCCCTGAAGTATCTGAAAGGATCCAAACCAATGATCATAGACATGCCGGCCATGCCCAGAATCCTGTTCGTTCACAGAAATATAGCCGACGAACTCCTGAAAGGAACAGGTCAATCTCTCGAGAAGCTTCAAAAAGCGATAGACTCAGAACTTAAGCCAAATTCTTTCCTTATTCCCGGAAAAAGGATCAGGATAACAGAAGCAACCCGGACCGACGAAATAACAATGAACAATGTAGCCGCATGGATTGAGGGAAGTGATTCAGAACTGAAGAAGGAAATCGTCGTATTCTCAGGACATGCCGATCATGTGGGAGAAAGAGGAGGAATAATACACCCGGGCGCTGATGATAATGCTTCGGGATGTGCAGCAATACTTGAAATAGCTCAGGCATTCCAAAGCCTTGAAAAAAAGCCGTTGCGATCACTTTTGTTCCTGTGGGTCACAGGTGAGGAAATAGGATTGTTCGGCTCACAGTCGTATGTGGAAAATCCCTTGTTTCCCCTGGAAAATACGGTAGCCAACCTCAATATGGATATGATAGGCAGAGTCAGGGGTGCAGCCGACACCACTGAAAACACACCCATGACAGATGAGACTGGATTATTCGTTATAACCGGGAACCAAAGCAAGGAACTGGTCGATATAGCCAGGGAGGTCGATGAAAAGACAGTGCTGGATCTGGATTACAGTTTAAGCGGCAGGAATCATCCGCTTCAGCTTTTTGCCAGAAGCGACCACTACAATTTTGCCAAAAAAGACATCCCAGTACTTTTCTTTTCAACAGGTCTTCATACCGACTATCACGAACCCGGGGATACCGTGGACAAAATCGATTTTGCAAAAATGGAACTTGTTACAAGGGCCATATATGAAATCGGTTACAATGTAGCCAACAGGAAAAAAAGGATAGTTGTCGACAATCCATTCAGCAAATGGTAGCCTGAAGCAAAAGGTTACTGATCTCCTGGATTAACGTTTCTCCTCAAAAAAGGCTTTCACGGGCACTGAATATTTTCTGTCAATATCAGGGATCTGGTTATTGTCAATGTCTTTCATCGACCTGATGTATTCCAGAAGAGCCAGCCATTCCTTGCCTTCCTGAACTCCCGGCTGGTCCTCATCCATATCAATTACTGCCCTCTTCATGTCTGTCACCGGATTCCCCGAGGCATCCTTCGGAAGCACCTTTATCAGACCAAAGCTCATCTTCTTTATTATACCGATAAACTCGAGCATGTAGGAATTGGCTGAAATGGAATAAAGTGTGGTATCATCTTTTGAAAAACTCACATCCCTGGTCTCTCCATTTACTCCCAGAATTTCAATGCTGTTTATCTTTCTGAACAGCATGCGACCGGGATCATAGCTGACTCTCAGTCCCGAATAAAAACAGTGATTGGAGGATGATGACTTGTGGGCTATCATCAGAATCTCGAGAATGTTCTTAAGTTCCTTTCCCGTGACATAAAGCCTCGCGAGAGGATATCCTGGCAAATCGTCATCTCCCGATCCGAGCGACATGATCCTGAAAACATCAGGGGCCGTCATCACACCAGGCACCATCCAATCCCTTATAACCCCCACAGCCACCATTCCGATATCGCATCCATCCGATGAATGACGGTTTACATAACTGTGAATGGCATCAGCAATCATAGGTCCAAGATTGCTTGACCGGAAGTCGCCCTGCTCGTTGCATTCAAGCAGGAAATCCGTTTCAGCCACAGGATCGGAATAGCTCAGTCCAAGGGGAGCAAGAATCTCCTGTGTCACAAGAGACTGCTGCTCTTCGACAGCGGCAATAATATCACTCTCTCCGGCAATGCTGTCATCCACAGGTATAAGCCTGTAATCACTTACACTGACACTTCCGTTCTTCCAGACAAGTTCAAGCCTACCTACATTCTGACCGTACTCACCGGTCTGTACCACCGGAACTCCCTTAATAATAACAGGCTCCGAAATTTTGGAATGGGAATGTCCGCTGACGATCACATCAATCCCTCTTACCTTTTTTGCCAGCCTGATATCCTCCCCTGCCCAATTTCCCTTTTTATCCCTTGAGACTCCTGAATGGGATAAACAAATGACAATGTCACATCCATCCTTCTTAAGCTCCCTGACCATTTTCCTGGCGAAAGGCACTTGTTTTGCAAAGCTTACAGGTTTGGCGAGCGGAGCAACTTCAACGGCATTCTTGCCCAAAAGTGAGAAAAAACCGATTTTCAGTCCATCCCTCTCGAGGATGAATTTCCTTAAAACTACTTTCGAATCATAAAGCTTCTCAAGTTCATCATCTCCACTTTCTTCAGCACTAAGAACGGCATTGCTTAAAAGGAGCGACGGAATCTCTCCCTTAGCCAATGAGCTGTTTATGATTCCGGCAGTCTTCGCCGGACCGAAATCAAATTCATGATTGCCCAGGCATACAATGTCGTAACCCATCTGTTTCATCAGCCGCAGCTGAAAGCCTGTTTTAAGCTCCATGGCATGAAACAATGTACCCATCAGAAAATCACCTGCATCAACCGTCAGTGTTATGCCGGGATTATTTCTCTTCTCAGTTCTGAGGATGGCAGCGATCCGTGCAAATCCCCCACGGGTTTCATCATCTCCCGGTGACCACGGAGTATACTCAGCCTCAGGGCTAAACCCGTTCAGGCGGGAATGGAGATCATTGGTATGCAGGATAACTATCTTCTTTTCCTCCTGACCCGATAAGTGGAGGGTAAAAGCAAAAAAGAACAAATACAGCAACAATCTTTTCATTATCAGGAATTTTTACTTTTCAAATTTACATGTTTTCAATGCATCTGCAACAACAAAGGTACTTCCTCCTATAAAAACAACATCATTTTCAGAAGCTTCAGCAAGGGCTGATTCAAAAGCTGAACGGACATCGGGATATGGAGCGCCTTTAAGATTCCATTGCCCGGCTTCATCCATCAGGACTATTTCATCAATTGCTCTTGGAACAGAGGCCTTTGTGAAATAATAAACGGCGTCGGAGGGAAAGAGAGGCAAAACAGATGCCCTGTCCTTGTCGCTTACGAATCCGATAATAATGCGGAGTTTATCAGCTACAATGCTTTTCAACTGCGACAATACCAGGCTGAGCCCTTCATGGTTGTGTCCGGTATCACAAACAACAAGAGGCTTTCTTCCGGCAATCTGCCATCGCCCCATAAGCCGGGTGTTTCCAATAGTTCTCCTTATCCCGTCAATGATATTCGCATCACTGCAACGCGTGGTATTCTGCATGATACGTATCGATTGAAAGACTGCCTGAATATTTTTTGCCTGGTAATCCCCTCCAAGACTCACTTCTCCATTGAAGTTGAGGCCGGTTGACTTTTCAAGAACAGAATAAAGTCTTTTACCTGTACGGTAATTCAAGTCATACAGCCTGCAATCAAAAGCCTGACCGGCAAAGCTGATCTCCGATTTGTTCTGTTGAGCAGTCGTGATGAAAAGTTCACTGATCCCGTCCTGTGTTTCACTTATCACAACCGGGATGCCCGGTTTTATAATACCGGCCTTTTCCGCTGCAATCTTTAAAAGTGTGTCGCCCAGAAGATCAGCGTGATCATGGCCAATATTGGTTATCACTGACAGTTCCGGAGTGATAATGTTTGTTGAATCAAGCCGTCCTCCAAGACCGGTCTCTATAACTGCGAATTCAACACCTGCCCTGGCAAAATAATCAAAAGCCAGAGCGACTGTCATTTCAAAAAACGAGGGTTTAAGGGAAGCAAGTATCGTTTTATGTTTTCTTATAAATGAAGTAACCTCATCCTTCGGGATCATCTTTCCATCGACCCTTATCCGCTCCCTGAAGTCCTTCAAATGAGGAGAGGTGTATAGACCGGTCCTGTAACCGGCCTCCTGAAGTACAGAAGCAATCATATGGGATACGGATCCCTTTCCGTTGGTTCCGGCAACATGAACTGACCTGAATTTCCGGTGAGGATGCCCGAAATAACTATCAAGGGCCAGTGAGTTTTCAAGATCGTTCTTGTAAGCTGCCTTCCCTATCCTGTGGTATGCCGGAAGCTGGCTGTACATGAATTCAAGAGTCTGATTGTAATCCATAATAATTGGTTTTGTGTCGTTCCGGCAAACCGGCATTGCCGGAACGATACAAATTAACATACTTTCAACACAAGCAACAATCTAAACTTTATTTTGGTTATTTTTGCGAACGCTCAGTATTTGGACCGGGAACCTACAGTATGTTGATTGCAAATTATTTATCATGAAGAAGAAACACAACAAAAAACTTTTTATCATTGACACGAACGTACTTTTGCACGATTACAGATGTATTTACAAATTTGAAGAGAACGATGTAATCATTCCCATCGTCGTACTTGAGGAACTGGACAAATTCAAGAAAGGCAACGACATCATTAATTTCCATGCCAGGGAATTTACCCGTGAACTTGACAAACTCTCCGGAGACATGCTTCTTACAGCCAACATACCGCTGGGTGAAAACCTTGGTAACCTGCATATAGAAACAGGTCGCGACTTTTCCGAAAAAGTCAGCCAGTCATTCGCTGAAAGAACTCCCGATCACCGGATACTGGCAATAGCTGATTATGTCTGTAACACGAACAAGGACAAGACCGTTGTTCTTATCTCAAAGGATATTAACCTCAGGATGAAAGCCAAATCGCTCGGTATAATGGCGCAGGACTACCAGAACGATAAAGTTGCCAATATTGATGATTTGTACAAGGGTATCCAGGTACTTGAAGGTGTTGATCACAAACTTATAAGCAAGCTTTATGAAGTTCCTGAAGGCGTAAGCGCCAGTGATTTCGATCTGGAATCTGATATGAAGGGCCACCGGTTCTTTATAATGAAAAACAGTGGGGCAAGCGCTCTGGCACACTACAATCCTGTAACAAAAATGCTGAACAGGGTGATCAAACAGACCACCTATGGCATTGAGCCGCGCAATGCTGAACAGACCTTTGCCCTTGAAGCGCTTTCAAATCCGGATATTCAGCTTGTTTCACTTACCGGCAAAGCGGGAACGGGGAAAACCCTTCTTGCCCTTGCAGCAGCCCTTCAGCAACACAAGAGATACAAGCAGATCTTCCTGGCCCGCCCCATAGTCCCCCTGGCTAACAGGGATCTTGGATTCCTCCCGGGAGATGTGAAGGAAAAAATGGAGCCCTATATGACGCCATTGTATGACAATTTGACTGTCATCAAGCACAAATTCAGCCACCAGAGTCCTGAATTTCTAAGGATCAATGATATGATGAAGGAAGAAAAGCTGGTTATCACCCCTCTCGCCTATATCAGGGGCAGAAGCCTTTCGAGCATCTTCTTTATAGTGGATGAAGCCCAGAACCTGACTCCCCACGAAATAAAAACTATAATAACCAGGGCCGGAGAAGGTACAAAAATGGTCTTTACCGGTGATATTGAACAAATCGACTCACCCTATCTCGATACAGGATCAAACGGACTGAGCTACCTCTCCGACAAGATGAAGGATCAGGATGTTTTCGCTCATGTGAACCTTGTAAAGGGAGAACGCAGCGCCCTGGCTGAGCTTGCCAGCAAGCTGCTCTAAGCCATGACAGCAGTAAATCAAGGATCAGAAACAATAATAAATCGACAAACCATGAAGAACAAACTTTCAACACTCCTGCTGCTTATTCTGATAAGCTTTACCGGTGCTTCCACCGATGCCATGGGACAAGCCAAGTCTTCCAAAGGCAAGAAAAACACTGAGGTCAGACTCTTTAACGGGAAAGACCTTTCTAACTGGGTATTCTACCTGCGGGATCCTTCTGTTGATCCGGCCAGGGTTTTTACCGTACGCGACGGAGTCATCCACATAACCGGCGATCCTTTCGGATACATGAGAACCAAGGATGTTTATTCAGACTACAAGCTTCATGTAGAATGGCGTTACCCGGGCGAATTATCAAACAGCGGTGTGTTTGTCCACTCACAAACTCCCGACACTATCTGGCTGAAGTGCTTTGAATGCCAGCTCCATGCCGGTGACGCGGGCGATTTCATCTGCATGAACGGATCTTCGATGAACGAACAGAAAGAAGGATCAAGGGTAATTAAAAAAATGAATCCTTCAAATGAAAAGCCGGCAGGGGAATGGAACACCATGGAAGTGATCTGCAAATCAAACACCATAGAGGTAAGCGTAAACGGATTGCTTCAGAATAAGGCAACAGGGATATCCGATTCAAAAGGTCATATTTGCCTCCAGAGCGAAGGAAAGGATATTCAATTCAGGAATGTCTACCTCATTCCACTCCCTCAGGAAAAAAGCAAGAGCAAAAAATAAATACTAAAAGGCAAGCAGGCCGGTATAATTTTCCGGCCTGCTTCTTTCAAACATGATCCCCTTCAGATGGAAAAAATCCGGAAAAAGATTTCATTCCATACCCTCGGATGCAAATTGAATTTTGCAGAAACATCGACCATAGCCCGATCGTTCCCGGAGGATCAGTTTGAAATTGTCAGAGCCGGTGCAAAAGCCGACATTTATGTAATAAACACCTGCTCCGTAACCGATGTTGCAGAAAGAAAATGCAGGCAGACAATTAAAAAGCTCCACCATCAGTCGCCCGATGCCGTCATTGCAGTGACGGGATGCTACGCACAGCTCAATCCTGAAAAAATCTCATCCATCCCGGGTGTGGATTTGGTGTTGGGCAATAACGAGAAATACGATCTCGCCGCTTTTCTGAAAAATGCAGAAAAAAAGGAAATCCCGGAGGTTCACTCCTGTGAACTTTCAGACAAGGACAGTTTTTTCCCTTCCTTTTCTGCCGGTGACAGAACCAGATCTTTCCTGAAAGTCCAGGACGGATGTAACTACAAATGCTCCTATTGCACCATTCCACTGGCCAGGGGTATTAGCAGAAACCATGACATAGCTTCAATAGTTAGGGAAGCCGAACAGATTGCCGGGAACGGGATAAAAGAAATTGTATTGACAGGTGTGAATATCGGGGATTTCGGGAAAACTACCGGGGAAAGCTTTTATGATCTTCTCACTCAACTGACAGCCGTGGAAGGAATAGAAAGATACAGGATTTCCTCAATTGAGCCGAATCTCCTTACTGATGAGATCATAGAACTGACGGCAGGGTCTTCAAAAATCCTTTCTCATTTCCATATTCCACTCCAGAGCGGTTCAGACAAGGTCCTGGGACTGATGAGAAGAAGATACAGGAGAATAGATTTTGAAAAAAGAGTGACGATGATCAGAAAACTAATGCCACTGGCGGGCATCGGAGCTGATGTCATAGTCGGATTTCCCGGGGAAAGTGATGAATTATTTGATGAAACTTTCAGCTTTCTTAAAGACATGCCTCTCTCCTACCTCCATGTGTTCAAATTCTCGGAACGCCCGGGTACGCCGGCTCAGAAAATGCCTGATAAAGTACCCTTCAGAATCAGGGAAGAAAGAAGCCGGAGGCTAATAAACCTCTCAAACTTAAAACATTCCGAATTTTGCAGTGTTAATTTTGGAACAAGAGCCGAAGTCCTGTTTGAACATACACCCAGCAAGGGTATGATAGCCGGATTTACCGAAAATTACCTGAAGACGGAGTTGCCCTGGGACCAGGAACTTGCCGGAACGATAAGGAAAGTACTACTGACAGGAGTTTCAGGTTCAGGAAGAATGAAATGCGAATTAATAAACTGATATATGAAAGACATTAAAGCCCTTTGCGCTGATATAGAAAGTGCAGCACGTGAAGCAGGTAGATTTATCATGCAGGAATCGGCCACCTTCGATATCCACGATACTGAAACAAAAGGCCGGAACAATTTTGTGACATACGTGGACAAAGGATCCGAAAAAATGCTGGTCGAGAGACTCGCGAAGCTGATCCCGGAGGCCGGCTTTATAGCGGAAGAAGGAACTTCGGTAAAAAAGGGTGAGAAGTACAATTGGATAATCGATCCGCTCGACGGAACCACCAACTTCCTTCATAATGTTCATCCCTTTGCTGTCAGCATCGGTCTTATGGAAGATGACGAGGTTATCGCGGGAGTAGTCCACGAAGCAGGCGGGCAGGAAACCTTCACCGCCTGGAAGGGCGGCGGCGCATGGCTCAACGGGAAAAGGATACATGTTTCAAAGGTTCCCGTATTGTCTGGGGCACTGGCAGCCACAGGATTTCCTTACAATCTCTTCGACAGGCTCGATCCGTATATGGACCTGCTTAAATACCTTGTTAAAAATACTCATGGAGTAAGACGTCTGGGGTCGGCCGCTATCGACCTAGCCTATGTGGCCTGCGGAAGATATGATTTCTTCTATGAATATGACCTGAAAATATGGGACGTGGCAGCCGGAATGCTCATCGTCAGAGAAGCCGGGGGCAAATTCAGCGACTTCTCGGGAAATATGACCGGCCTTGACGGCAACGAGAGCCTCGCGTCAAATAGCCTTATCTATAATGAAGTACTGGAGGTGGTACAGTCGTTCATGAAGCAAAATAAATAATGAACCATGTGGAGAGCAGGTTATTATATCTTTTATGGAATCAACCGGATAATCACTCTTCTCCCACTGGGCATATTGTACGTATTCTCTGATATTCTGTTCCTTTTTCTTTATTATTATCCCTCCTACAGACGACAAATAGTTGCGGAAAATCTCACCAGATCGTTTCCTGAAAAATCAGCGGAAGAGATCAGACAGATTGAAAAAGCATTTTACAGGCACCTTTCCGATCTCTTTATCGAAGTCCTGAAATTGCCGGGCATGAGTAAAAAGGAACTATTGAGGAGAGTAAAACTGAACAACCCGGAACTGATCAAACCTTTTTATGAGTCAGGAAAAGACATTGCACTGGTTTACAGCCATTACAACAACTGGGAGTGGCTGACAACCGTTTTCCCGCTTTTCACCGCGTACAAATGTGTCGGAGCGTATAAACCTGTAAAAAACAAGATTGTCAACAAGTTCCTCAACGATCAAAGAACCAGATACAAGGCTGACCCGGCTCCGATGCAGATGGTGCTCAGGAGAATCATTGAAAACAGAAAAAAGGGAATCAGGGCGATGTATGGATTCATTTCCGATCAGACTCCTGCCCGGGCACTGATCGAATACTATACTGATTTCCTTAACCAGGAAACTCCTGTTTTTCTAGGTCTTGAAAAAATCGCCACGAAATACGACATGGCAGTGTTGTTTATGGATATCAGGAAAATAAGGCGGGGATTCTACGAAGTCACCCTGGATGTTCTGTTCGAGAATACAAAAGGGCTCCCAAAATACCTGATCACCGATACTCACGTTAAAAGACTTGAGAAGACGATCAAGGAAAAACCTGAATACTGGATATGGACGCACAGAAGGTGGAAATACAAGAAAGAGCCTGAAAATGCTTAAAACTGCTATAGTAATACTGAACTGGAACGGAATGGACTGGCTTCAGAAATTCCTGGAGACCACTATAAAGCATTCCATCAGCAGCGACACCAGAATATATATTGCCGACAACGGATCGACTGACGGTTCACAGGAATGGGCAGACGGAAATCCGGGAATCACAGAGATAATCCAACTCGAAAAAAACTATGGATTTGCAGGCGGCTATAATCGCGCATTATCACAAATCGACGCCAGATATTTTGTTCTGTTGAATTCGGATGTTGAGGTCACTGAAGGATGGCTCGGACCGCTGGTCGAATATATGGACAACAATCCGGAAACAGCTGCCTGCCAGCCGAAAATAAAATCGTACCATAAAAGGGATTATTTCGAATACGCGGGTGCTGCCGGAGGGTATATTGACAGGTTCGGATATACTTTCTGCAGGGGACGGATCTTTGACCGCATCGAAAAGGATGAAGGTCAGTATGACACAACTACCGACATATTCTGGGCTTCAGGCGCATGTATGATGGTCCGTTCCGATGCCTGGAAAAAATGCGGGGGATTTGACGACGATTTCTTCGCTCATATGGAAGAGATTGACCTGTGCTGGAGGTTCCATCTGGCCGGATACAGTGTTGCCTGTGTCCCGGAATCGGTAATATATCATGTCGGGGGAGGATCACTTCCATATAATTCAGAAAGAAAAACCTACCTGAATTTCAGAAATAACCTCTTTCTTCTTTATAAAAATCTGCCCGAAAACAGACTCGGGAATATTATATTCCAGAGAAAAATCCTTGACGGCCTTGCCGCAGTGATGTTATTGTTCAAGGGCGTACCTGGAATCCTGAAAGCTGTCAGAAATGCCCACAGGGATTTTAATAAAAGTATTGATTCGCTCCGGGCAAAAAGGGAAACAGTCAAAACACTCAGCATAGGGAATTGTGACGATTGCCTTTTGAACATAAGCATTGTTTACCGGTTTTATCTGAGAGGTCAAAAGCTATTCTCAAAACTCGGGCTATAATAATAAAGGTATGAAATCTCACCAGCTTATGATATTCTTTACCATTGTCATCGCAATTTACTCTTTTGCAAATATCTATATATTCATAAAGGGATATGACGCTATTCAGGCATTTCAGAAGAACAAAATCCTGTATCTCGCTATCTTCCTGCTTTTTGCATCATCCTTTATTGCAGGCAAGATCCTTGAGTCGAGACATTCCACAGTTTTTTCCGATGTACTTAATGTCATTGGAGGTTTCTGGCTGGCCTTTCTGCTTTACGGTTTTCTGTTCCTTTTCCTTTCAGACATAGTTTCAATTCCCCTGCGCCTGACGGGTATCATCAACAGCAATAATATCACAGCATTTAAAAAATGGTCATACCTGGCAACCCTCGCTGCCGGCTTTCTCCTCATTGCAGGTGGTTTTATAAATGCTCTATCGCCCAGAACAACAGAATACTCTATTCAGATAAACAAAGCGGCGGGAGATCTTAAGGAAATGAAGATTGCCGCCGTATCCGACATCCACCTCGGGAGCATTATCAGGAAGAGAAGTATTAAAAAACTTTCTGAATTACTTAAAAAAGCTGAACCGGATCTCGTATTGCTTCTTGGCGACATCGTGGACGGAGAGATCGGACCTGTTATAAGGGGAGACCTGCTTCAATACTTTTGCTGCCCACAGTGTAAAGCAGGAACGTATGCAATTACCGGAAATCACGAGTTCATTGGCGGTGGTGCCAGGACTATCCCTTATATAGAGAGTAAAGGAATCAGAGTATTAAAGGATGAAGTGATAAGCATTGAAGGCGGGATTCAGATAGCAGGACGCCTTGACAGGGATTCAAGACGGTTTTTCGGGAAGGAACGTCTTCCCCTGGCTCAGCTTCTGGCCGGCACTGACAAATCAAAGCCTGTTTTTCTACTTGACCATCAGCCCTATCATCTCGATGATGCCGTCGACAACGGGGTGGATCTTCAGCTTTCAGGTCACACCCACAATGGCCAGATGTGGCCCCTTAACCTGATTACCTCAAGGCATTACGAACTTAGCTACGGCTACATGAAAAAAGGGAATACCCAATTTATTGTCTCTTCCGGTTTCGGGCTGTGGGGCCCCCGGGTAAGAATAGGCAGCAGGCCGGAGATTGTTGTTTTGAATATCAGCTTTACCAATACCGGCTCCGGCAGTACGACAGACAGCTATAGCAACTCATAAATCTTTTCCAGGGTCATTCCCCTTGATCCCTTTATCAGGATCAGGCTTCCCGTCACCGGATTATTCCTTAGATGGTCACTGAGCTGAACCACATCACTGAATAACTCAAATCCCTTATCACCCGCGACTTTTCCGAATTCAGTGCCGACAAGAAATATTTTTTCATATTTTACCTGCTCTATCTCATTCAGCAGCTTGAGGTGTTCCTCCTCACTCCTGTCGCCAAGTTCCAGCATATCACCAAGTATAAGAACTTTTCTGCCGGCCTTAAGCTCCGAAAATGATTTCAGGGCAGCTCTCATACTGGTTGGATTCGCATTGTAGGAATCACATATAAGAGTATTGTTATCGGTTGTCTTAACCTGCGACCTGTTGTTGCCGGGCTGGTATTTTCCAACAGCTTCCACGATATCATCAATGCCTACACCCAGGAATAGGCCGGTTGCAACAGCTGCCCTGACATTCTCCAGGTTGTATTCCCCGAAAAGAGCCGTCTGAATATCATATACCCTGTGAAGGTACCTGATCCGTACCGCAAGGTTCATCTCCGACTTTAATGCTTCAACTGACAGTTCGACACCGGTGGGATGGGAATAGGGAACTCCCCTGCTTACAAGCCTGTAAATCTTCCTTGTCAGGTGAGGATTACGATCATCATAGATGGCAATGCCGTTTATTTTTCTGAGATGCTCATATAGCTCCGTCTTCGCCTTGAGCACTCCTTCCAGGGATCCGAAACCTTCAAAATGGGCGGTCCCGATGTTTGTTATTATTCCATAATCGGGACGGGCAACATTGCACAATGTCCGGATATCGCCCGAATGACTCGCACCCATTTCGAGAATCATCATTTCAGCATTATCGGGTGCCGACAGGATGGTAAGGGGTAATCCTATCTCATTGTTCAGGTTTCCTTTCGTGTAATGAACCCTGAGTTTTTTCGACATTATCTCCGCTATAAGCTCCCTGGTCGTTGTTTTTCCGTTGGTTCCCGTTATTGCCAGAACAGGGACTCCCAGCATTTTCCTGTAATGCTGGGCAAGGCCCTGAAGCTCCATCAGGCAATCATCCACAAGAATTGTTCTGTCAGTCTCGTAAGCCGGATCATCGATGACGGCATACGAGGCTCCCTTGTCAAGAGCTTCTGCCGCGTATTCATTCCCGTTGAAATTCTGACCCCAGAGAGCAAAAAACAACTGCCCTTTCTTAAGCGTGCGGGTATCTGTTGACACTCCTGAAGATTCCTCCCGGAATATCCTGTAAAGCTGATCAGTATACATAATAAAAAAATTGCCTCATTATAGGAATACATAATGAGGCAATTTATATAAAAATATTTTATTAGCCTATAGTCCCGACGGGCTACCTACTCTAATCATTGCACATCTGAAACCAATATCATCACGACTGCTCTCCTGATCGAGGAATCTGCGTGTGGAGGGATTCAGCCAGTATGCCCTGTCTTTCCATGAACCACCCTTGTAAACCCTCGCGTTATCATCTATGAGTGTATAGTATTCCTTGTCTCCCTGGACATACATCCTTGACGATCCCTGTCTGTTGTCATCAACTGTCCAATCGGAACCGCTCACGATGGATGATGCAAGATCCCCATCCCTGTAATTCCTGTAGTCGCCTCTCTGATAATTATATCTGTTTGCAACGTCCGCATCCTTGACTGTATCAATGTAAAGCCGTCCGAGCCGGTCCTTGGCAACCACCTGTCCGTTGGCATCCCGCCTGAGATCAGTGAACACGTTGCCCCTGTAGGGATTAAAACCGTCAACATCCTGGGATGTCATGGGCCTGTAAACATCCTGAACCCATTCGTTAACGTTGCCTGCCATGCAATATAGACCATAATCGTTCGGCCAGTAGGATTTTACGTCGGTGGTTATGCTTCCGTTATCGTTAAGACTTCCGGCTACTCCCATCATGTCGCCCCTTCCGCGAACAAAATTGGCCATCATCTCACCGCGGTATTTTTTGGCTGCATTCCTTACATTATGACCATCCCACGGATAGATTCTTCTTTCATAAATGCGTTCCTGATAGGTATTGCCCCTGAGAGCGTATGCAGCAAACTCCCATTCGGCTTCGGTCGGAAGCCTGTAGGCAGGAAGCAGCAGCCCATCCTCAAAGGTTGTGCGCCTTTCAGTCTGATTGGGGTTCAGACTCTCCCTTAGCTTGTTTACAACTCCTTCATACTGGCCTGCAAGATAGGCTTCAGTATTGAAGTTCTTTTCATTAAGCTGGTTGGGATCGGGGTTGAGTTCGCCCTCATCAATAAGGATCTGCTCATTTACCCTGTCGGTTCTCCAGAGGCAGTAATCATTTGCCTTAACCCAGCTTACACCTACAACAGGATAGTTGTTGTATGCAGGGTGCCGGAAATAATACTGGACGTAAGGATCGTTGAATCCCATCGGGCTTCGCCATACCAGGGTATCCGGAAGTGCCCTCCTGAATACCTCAGGATAATCCTTGTAAACTCTCTTAAGCCAGAACAGGTATTCACGGTAATCAACGTTCCTTACTTCAGTCTCATCCATGTAAAATGAAGATACTGTAACTGTTCTGGGAATATTGTTCCAGTCGAACATCACATCCTGCTCAACACGCCCCATTGTAAAGCGCCCGCCTTCTATAAGTACAAGACCCGGTCCGGTTTTCTGTTCGGCACCGATGGCAACTTCAAAGCCTCCATTGTCAGGATCATTGTAATTCCACCCCGTGGTAGGTGATACATTTGAACCGCCCCTTTTGCCCCCTTTACAAGAAAAAAGGACCAGAGCCGAAATTAACAAGATCGACAACAACCTAAATCTATACATAACTCATTAATTTAAATGCATTCATGAATTTTCCTCAACACGTTCTCCGTTAATATTTTTTTGGACACCAATATAACTACACATCAGGTGCATTTATTGTTCTCCCTTTAATTCTTTTTTCAACATTGTTGAAACTGAAATTCAGACCGGTCTGATGCATAAGTGAAAATGGCATAGCCCGGTTTCCTGATGCAATATTGAATCTGTAACTGTAAAAAAACGCTATCCTTTCAAGTTTTACTGAAAACCCGGCCTGACAATCCAGCCCGAATGTGTTTCCCTTGATAAACATAGAGCTGACCGACAGATAATTACTCTCCATCACCATCCCTGCCGTCAATGAATGATAATCTCCCTGCATTTCAAAACTCCCTGCCGGGACCAGCCTTAACTGATTCCATCCTTTCAATCCGAAATCGGCTGAAAGATGAATAAATAGTTTTCTCTCAAGTCTTTGTTCGGGAGATCCCTTCCCGTTAAGATCGGGCCGCGACAGATGAGTAACAGCCAGTCCGCCTGCAATGTTTTTAAAAATGAACATCATTCCTGTTCCCACGTCGAATACTGTCCGGCTCTGACTGTCGGCAAGGTCGTTCCCGGGAAGGGTAATTCTCCCCATTGCATCAATCTGATCAGGGAACACTGCATCTCTGAAACTGAATCCCCGCCTGAAAAAAGATGCTGACAGGCCTCCGTTCAGGTAAAAATCCCTGCCTGCCTGAAGAAAATAAGAATAAGTCAGTCCGCCTCTCAGATCGTTCATGATATTTCCTATGTGATCACTGGCCAGGAACATTCCCGCACCACCGTGAAGCGATTCCATATAGGAGTCATAGGAAATATAAAAAGAATGAAAATTATAATTGTTCCCCGGATAGAAATTCATATACGACAGTCTCATGATCCCGTCGTATTCACTCCCGGCAAAGGCTGGATTATTCATCACCATAGTCTGATAACCCGGTCCGTACCAGGTTTCCTGGCTTTGTGCCGTTTCACCAAATACAATTAAAACCAATAATATGACCCGGGTGGCTCTTTTCATCTGGAGTCAGGTTGCAAAAGTTTATGCATCTTTGTAGTTTCCTTCACAACATATTTCAATCTGCAAAATAAACCAAAAACCTTAACTACATTTCTATCTTTGTCTGTCATAATGAGAAATCTTCTCAAAATAGAGTGCCTGACCATCTTCTTCGCAATCCTGAGCGCACCCGGAATTTCACAGGAGTATGCTCACTCTTCAGTACTTGCATCAGGAATATGGTTCAAGATTCCCGTTACTGAAGACAATATATACAGAATTGATTATTCCACACTTAAGAAAATCGGACTTGAGTTTCCTTCAAATCCAAGGATATTCGGCAACAACCACGGCCAGTTGTCCTTCTACAACGACGGCTCTCATCCCGACGACCTTGAAGAAATAGCAATTTTTACAAACACGGGCAGCGACGGGATTTTCAATGAGGGAGACTATCTTCTGTTCTATGGTAAAGGCACCGGCAGATGGCTGTACGATCATTCTTCGGATGAGTTCTCACACCAAAGGCATTATTATTCTGATACGGCTTTTTATTTCTTAAGCTCGGGACAGACTCCGGGTAAAAGAATACAAATGTCGGAATTGCCTTCCCGGCAGCCGGACATTCTTTCTGAATCATCGGACGCCCTGTTCGTTCATGAAATTGAATCAGAAAACATACTTCACTCAGGCAGGGAATGGTATCAGCCTACCGGCTCCGGAAGAAAAATTGAAATAAATCCGGGGTTCAGCGATATTCTGACAAGCGAAAAAATCAGATATAAAATCAGGGTACTTGCCAGAGCCTCAAAAACAACAAATTTTATCTTCAGTGATGCAGTATCCGGGCTTTCAAGCCTTGATGTCGATGGTGTCAATATTTCATCAACCACGGGTATTTATGCAAGGACTGCTGAAATGACCGGAGAAACATATCCCCGTACGTCAGAGCCGGTTTTCGGAATTTCATATTCAAATAACGGGGAAATATCGGCAAGAGGATGGATCGATTATATCCTTATTCATGGGCGGAAGAAGAATAATTTCAACGGAAAGTTTTCTTCTTTTACCGATTCCCGGTCGGTTGGCGAAGACACAGTCACGGAATTCGTGTTATCTGCCCCATCCGGTGATGCAATCATCTGGGACGTAAGCGACCCTGCAGCTCCGATGGAAATGAAGCACACATTCAGCGCCAATGAAATAAGGTTCACAAGCAAAACCGATTCCCTGAAAACATTCATAGCATTCAGCCCTGATAAGGCAATAATCCCTGACATCAATACAGCTCAGCTTCCCAACCAGAATCTTCACAGCTCGCCCGGTGCAGATATGGTAATAGTCGTTCACCCCCTGTTCTATAATTATGCCATGATCCTGGCGGAACTTCACAGGAAGGACAGTGGTCTGGAGACTCTGGTAACAACCCCACAGCAGATATACAACGAGTTCTCAGGCGGTATACCCGACATCGTTGCTATCAGAAATTTCCTGAGAATGAAGTATCTGCGAAAAAAAAACAGCGAACGCGAATTGAGATACCTGCTTTTATTCGGCGACGGGTCGTATGACAACAAGACTCCTCCACCCGGGAATACAAACTTCATCCCCACTTACCAGACACAAAACTCCAATGTCACTGTCTCTTCCTTCACATCTGACGATTTTTACGGACTGCTCGACTCCGGTGAAGGAGAGGAAACAGGAAGCGAAGATATTGGAATTGGAAGGTTACCCGTTTCGGATACTGTTGAAGCCCGGATAGTGGTTAATAAAATAGAAAACTATATGAAGGCAATGGATCAGGCTGATTGGAAAAACGTGCTCTGCCTTATCGCGGACGACGAGGACGGAAACATTCATATGTCTGATACCGAGAAGCTTGCTGCAACAGCAGAAGAACGGGCTCCCTGGGCTGTTGCTGATAAGATCTATATTGATGCTTTCAGGCAGGTAACAACATCTACCGGCCAGTTCTATCCTGACGCCACAAGGGCAATAAACGACCGTATTAATTCAGGAGCACTTATAGTCAACTATATCGGGCATGGAAACGAAACCAGCCTTGCCCATGAAAGAATCCTAACACCCGAAGATATTTTGAGCTGGCGAAACAATGAGAAGCTGCCTCTCTTTATAACCGCCACCTGCGAATTTAGCCGCTTCGATGATATTTCATCAAACCCATTGACAGCTACAGTGATAGAGAAACAGTCGTCGGGAGAACAAATACTGTTTCATCCCGGAGGCGGGGCAATAGCATTGATGTCTACCACCAGGCTTGTATATTCCGCACCCAATTATATCCTGAACAGTAATATCTTTGAAATAGCTTTCAACAGGGATGAGGAGGGCAGATCCATGAGGCTGGGCGACATAATAAGAACAGCAAAAAACATGTCGGGATCAAATACCAACAAAAGAAATTTCATGCTGCTCGGCGATCCGGCCTTAAGGCTTGCATGGCCATGGGGCGGCAGGGTGGTGACAGATTCAATCAATAATGTTCCTGTTGCAGAATATGCCGATACGCTTAAAGCTCTTTCAATGGTAACAATCTCGGGACATCTGGAAGATATCTCAGGGAATCAGGCCGAAAGCTTCAGCGGTATCGTTTCAATGACCGTTTTTGGAAAATCAGTACAGACTGAAACGCTTGCCAATGACGGAGGGCAAATAATGGAGTTTACAGAAAGAAAAGCTATCCTATTCTCCGGTAAAACCAAAACGGAAAAAGGCAGATTCCGCTTTAACTTCATTGTCCCACGGGATATTGACTATGCCCCCGGCCAGGGAAAAATAATATACTACGCATCAGACGGATTAACTGAGATGAACGGCAGTTTCACAGACATTGTTACCGGAGGTTTCAGCAAGTCCGGCATCAGCGATGAGACCGGCCCCAACATCAGGCTGTTCCTGAACGACACCCTTTTCCGAAACGGCGGGATGGCAGGAAGCAATCCGGTACTCCTTGCAAGGATCGAAGATACAGGCGGAATAAATATTGCCGGGACAGGTATCGGGCACGACCTTATTTTCTGGCTTGATGGAAACAAGTCATACCCGGTTATACTGAACGGTTATTTCCGGAATGACTTCGGCAGCTACAGTTCCGGAACTGTTATTTATCCTGTCACGGGGTTAAGCCCGGGGAGCCACAGCCTCACCCTGAAGGCCTGGGATAATTTCAACAATTCATCTGAAGAAACTATTCATTTCATCGTTCCTGATGAACAAAAGCTTGTTCTCAGAAACCTGATCAATTATCCCAATCCATTCAGTGAAAATACAAGAATCAGTCTTCAGCACAACAGACCCGAAGGCTTACTTGAGGTTAGAGTATCGATTTTCAATGTAAAAGGCCAGCTTGTGAAAGTCCTGCTTACATCAATTGAATCAACAGGTTACCAGCTTGAGCCAATTACCTGGGATGGCCGTTCTTCAGGCGGGCAGAAATTGCCCGGCGGAATATACCCCTATACCGTGGGAATTGTCTCTGAAAACGGTGAAACTGCCACTATTTCAGGAAGAATGATCATTTATTAACAACTGCACAATAAGTCGACGAAATATTTGTTTTATATTTGCATTTTCTAAATCAATACATATATAATATGAAGAAAACTTTTACACTGTCAATAATTTACCTAATACTTTTCCCACTAAATTCCCTCTTGCATTCTCAGGAACTGAATAACATCGGTACAATGGTACCGGTATTGACAATTTCACCGGATTCAAGAGCCGGTGCAATGGGTGACGCGGGAGTTGCCACATCTCCGGATGTTTACAGTCAGCATTGGAATCCTGCAAAGTATGCTTTTATTGACGGGAATGCAGGTGTCGGCATTTCATATTCACCATGGTTGAGAAATCTTGTACCGGATATGAACATCGGATATCTGGCCGGTTACTATAGAATTGACAGCAAACAGGTTATAAGTGCAAGCCTTTTGTATTCATCACTTGGCGATGTATTTTTTACCGATGATTTCGGCAACCACGAGATGACCTTCAGTCCAAATGAATTCGGGCTGGATCTTGGCTATTCAAGACTTTTTAGTGAGAACTTTTCCGGAGGAGTTGTTTTCAGGTATATTTATTCCAACATGACAGGCGGATCCTACGCGCATGGCGTTCCCACAAAGGCAGGTACATCTTTTGCTGCCGATGTTTCCGGATACTACAACAACAGTGTCAGCATGTTCGGGAAGGACGGTGAGCTTGGCCTGGGTATCAATTTCTCGAACATAGGTTCAAAAATGAGTTATTCTGACGAGGATCTGTCTGCAGACTTCATCCCCATGAACCTCCGGCTTGGCGGATCAGGCACCATCGAACTTGATGATTTCAACAAGCTTAGCCTTGCCTTGGATTTTAACAAGCTTCTTGTACCGACACCACCCAAATACAGTTCCCATAACCCCGACAGCATAATCGCGGGAAAAGATCCGAATGTTTCCGTTCCTGTTGCAATTTTCCAGTCATTCTATGATGCACCCGGTGGCTTCAAAGAGGAACTACGTGAGTGGATGGTTTCCATCGGACTGGAATATTGGTATAGTAATCAGTTTGCCCTGAGAGCAGGATACTTCCATGAGAACGAGAGCAAGGGAAACCGAAAATATTTCACTGCAGGAGCAGGATTCAAACTCAAGGGATTCACAATCGACTTCTCTTACCTGATGCCGACAGTGTCGAACCATCCGCTTGCAAGAACGCTCAGGTTCTCGCTCGCGTTCGACATACAGGCTCTTCAAAGAAACGGTATTTAAGGGATAATGAATATCAGGATCGGTCAGGGTATCGACTTTCACCGCCTCGAACCGGGTCTTGACCTTTGGCTCGGAGGTGTCAGAATACCATCTGAACGGGGATGCCCTGCCCATTCAGACGGGGATGTCCTGCTTCATGCTATTTGCGATGCCATGCTGGGAGCAGCAGGACTCAGGGATATCGGTTATCATTTCCCCGATACCGATCAGAGATACAAGGATATAAGAAGCACCATCCTGCTGGGGAATACCCTGAAGCTTATTCAGAAAGAAGGATTCCATGTTATAAACATCGACTCCACGGTATGTCTCGAAAAGCCGAAGATAGCTCCCTATTCAGATAAAATGAAGGAAACAATATCAGCTATTCTGATGATTGATCCTGAAAGAGTCTCTGTCAAGGCCACTACAACTGAAAAACTGGGTTTTACAGGAAGAGAGGAAGGCGTAGTTGCCATGGCTGTCGTCCTGCTTGGTAAAACATCCGCCTGATTCAAACTGCATCCAAAGCTTCGTCAATAACATTGTCATCTGCATGATACGGGACTGTTATCTCAAGTCCGGGTGTCCGTTTCATCTCCCTTTCAAGAGCAAATAAGGCTCCATTGTTCCCGGCCCAGCTTCTTCGGGCAATTCCGTTGTTCACATCCCAGTGAAGCATCATTGACAACTTGCGTTCCGTTTCCGGCGATCCGTCGAGTACCATCCCGAAACCGCCGTTGATAACCTCACCCCATCCGACTCCTCCCCCATTGTGAATCGAGACCCATGTTGCTCCGCGAAATGAATCGCCAATAACATTGTGAACAGCCATGTCGGCCGTAAACATCGAACCGTCACGGATATTGGAAGTCTCTCGGTATGGTGAGTCAGTACCCGATACGTCGTGATGATCCCTGCCAATTACCACAGGTGCAGAAATCACGCCACGGGCTATTGCATTGTTGAAAGCTCTCGCAATCTCTATTCTTCCTTCCGAATCAGCATACAGAATCCTGGCCTGGGAACCCACCACCAGCTTGTTCCTGCCTGCCTCCCTTATCCACCTAATATTGTCAGCCATCTGAAGCCCTATCTCATCAGGAGCTTTAAGCATTATCCGTTCGAGGGTTTCATATGCTATCCTGTCAGTCTTGTCAAGGTCTGCTTCATCATTCGAGCAGCAAACCCACCTGAAGGGCCCAAATCCGTAATCGAAGCACATAGGTCCCATAATATCTTCAACATACGATGGATATCTAAAGCTTCCGTCAGGCTTCAATATATCAGCTCCCGCCCTGGAGGCTTCAAGCAAAAAGGCATTTCCGTAGTCGAAGAAATAGGTTCCTCGTTCACAATGCCTGTTTATGGCTTCAACCTGGCGCCTCAGCGATTTCTTTACAAGTTCCCTGAATCTGACGGGATCCTCTGAGATCATCCTGTTCGATTCCTCAAATGATACACCCGCGGGATAATAGCCGCCTGCCCATGGATTATGGAGACTGGTCTGATCTGAACCGATATCAACCCGGATATTTTCATCTGCCAGCCGTTCCCACAGATCGACAATGTTCCCTCCATATGCAATGGAAACACTTGCATTGTCTTTCCTTGCTTCCCTGATTCTCAATATAAGCCGGTCCAGATCACTTATCACTTCATCTACCCAACCCTGTGAAAAACGTTTCCTGACGGCCAATGGGTTGATTTCGGCAATCACTGATATGACACCAGCAATTTTACCCGCCTTGGGCTGGGCTCCGGACATTCCTCCCAAACCCGATGATACAAAGAGCATGGGGCCATTCCCATGTTCTGTTTTTCCAATCCGGCGGCAGGCATTGAGAATGGTTATTGTTGTTCCGTGAACAATACCCTGCGGACCTATGTACATATACGATCCGGCTGTCATCTGACCGTATTGCGAAACACCAAGGGCATTGAATTTCTCCCAGTGATCCTGCGATGAATAATTGGGAATAACCATACCATTAGTAACAACAACCCTCGGAGCATCGCTGTGCGAAGGGAAAAGCCCCATGGGATGACCGGAATACATTACCAGGGTTTGCTCATCAGTCATTTCAGAAAGGTATTTCATGGTCAGACGGTACTGAGCCCAGTTCTGAAATACTGCACCATTTCCTCCATAGGTAATCAGTTCGTGGGGATGCTGAGCAACCCTTTCATCAAGGTTGTTGGATATCATCAGCATTATCGCGGCAGCATGAACAGATCTGCAGGGAAACTCGCTGATATGCCTGGCCTTTATTTCATAATCCGGCCTGAACCTGTACATATAGATCCTTCCCCTGGCAGCAAGTTCAGCAGCAAATTCCGGGGCCAGTGTCCTATGAAACTCCGGAGGGAAATACCTCAGGGCATTTCTTACAGCAAGCTTCTTCTCTCCCGGGCTTAGTATGTCCTTACGTCTGGGCGCATGGTTTACATTGTCGTCATAAGGTTTAGGTTCCGGAAGCGATTCCGGAATACCCTCTGCAACCGATTTGCGAAATTCCTCTGTTGTCATTGCTGGTAGGATAATGAAATTACAAATGTAAATTTAGGAAATTTACATGATGCACAAAAAGCCGGGTACATGAACTGACCGGCAATAGAGTCCTAAGCCTGGTGTAAGGGGTAAAACGGGATGCGGGTGAACAAAATGGATATGGACAAAATCAGTCCTGTTTATTTCCTTCCACATTTTCCCTGACGATCTCATCATCAACGAGAATACGGCCGCAGTACTCGCAAACTATGATTTTCTTGCGCGAACGGATATCGAGCTGTCTTTGAGGCGGTATCTGGTTGAAACATCCGCCGCAGGCATCCCTCTGGACCGGAACGACCGCGAGGCCATTTCTTGCATTTAAACGTATCCTTTTGTAAGCAGTGAGCAGGCGGTCTTCAATCTTCTTCTGGATCTCATCCGACTTTTTGTATAATCCCTCTTCTTCTTTCTGGGTGTCGGAAATAATTTCTTCAAGCTCAGCTTTCTTAATAGTCAGATCTGACTGACGGTCGCTGAGTGTAGCTTCAGAATCAGATATCACCAGTTTCTTCTCTTCCATCTGAAGGCTGAATTCCTTAATCTTTTTGTTGAAGAGCTCTATTTCAAGGTTCTGGAATTCAATCTCTTTTGACAGGGAATCATATTCACGGTTATTCCTTACATTCTTCTGCTGCTCTTCATATTTCTTTATCAGCGATTCAGCGTCAGTAATCTCCTGATTTTTCTTTGAAATGGATTTCTCGAGATTGACCACATCTTCCCTAAGGTTTCCAAGTCTCGTCTCAAGTCCTGCTATTTCGTCCTCAAGATCCTGAACCTCCAACGGAAGCTCCCCTCTAAGTGTTTTTATCTTGTCTATTTCTGAATCCACAAGCTGCAGGCTGAAAAGCGCCCTAAGCCTCTCCTCTACAGAAATTTCAGCTTCGTATGTTTTTGGTTTTTCCATTTTACAGATAATTTATCGGATTCGTATTTGTCTCTGAAAACCGGAGTGCAAATTTAGGGAATTTTTTAATAATTAGATCGTGCAAAACTTCAACGGAGAATTTTTCGCTTTCAAAATGCCCGCAATCAGCCAGAAGTATCTTGTTGTCAGCTTCAAACCATGTATGATATTTAATATCTCCCGTCACCAGGGCGTCAGCCCTGCATGCTATCGCATCGCCGAGAAGTGACGATCCCGATCCGCCGCAGACGGCCACTTTCCTGATGCTGGTTCCATTTAAAGCTGAATGGCGCAAGCCTCCCGCCTGAAGCTTTTCGGCAACAAGTGCAAGAAAATCCCTGTCACTGATTGCCTCAGAAAGATACCCGTAACATCCCAGTCCCAGATTAGTATTATCATTCTCCAACTTATACAGGTCATAAGCCACTTCCTCATAGGGATGCGCCTCAAGTAAAGCTTTAATTACCTTTCCCTTCAGATGTGAAAACAAGACAGTTTCAAACCTCTCTTCGTTCTCAAAATGCATCTCTCCCTTCTCTCCCACAAAAGGATTTGTCCCCTCGCCTGCCCTGAAACTGCCTTTTCCCACCACCGTGAAGCCGCAGCAATCATAGTTCCCTATAAATCCTGCACCGGCCTCAAAAACTGCATTCCTGACCCTTGCGAGATGTTCAGGCGGAACAAAAGTTACTAGCTTCAACAACCTTCCCTTAAGGGGCTGAAGCACCCTGATATCTGACAAACCCAGTTTTTCGGCAAGTTTCCTGCTTACCCCGGTGCCAAGCATATCGAGGTTGGTATGTGCTGAGTAGATTGCAATGTCATTTCTGATTGCCCGGGCTATGATCCTTTCCACAGGGCTGCTCCAGGCAAGCTTTCTGAGTCCTTTAAAAATAACAGGGTGATGCGAAATTATCAGTCCGCAGCCTTTGCTGACCGCTTCTTCCAGCACTTCCTCAGTGACATCAAGGGTGATCAGGGCTGCCTCTATCTCCTTTTCCGGCCGGCCGACCTGAAGTCCCGAATTATCGTAGCTTTCCTGGAGTGAAAGCGGAACAACAGCATCGAGATATGAACATAATTCCCCGGTTTTCATCTCAGATGCTATCTCGTAATTCAACAAGAAGACTCCTTATCCGTTTCAGCGATTCACCGATCTCATATTCACGGTCGGTTTCATCCCATTTTCCCGACAGTTTCTTCTTTACCCCGGCAATAGTCATGCCCTCATGCTTAAGAAGGCGATGAATGATTTTAAGATTCTTCAAATCTCTTGAGGTAAACATCCTGTTGCCCTTTTTGTTCTTCATGGGCTTCAGTATCCTGAATTCGTTTTCCCAGAATCTTACTGTGGAAACCGGAACTCCAAGCATTCTGGAGACTTCTCCTATGGAATAATAGAGTTTTTCAATTTTCTTCTCCCTGTACGGCATGGTATTGTGATATCATCAATCGAACGACTGTCCCGTTTTTGAGGCAATCTCGATCATTTCTTCGTATTCGGCTGCTGAAAGATCATTAAAGAAGTAATTAACAGGATCGACATGCTGCCCGTTCAAAAGTATTTCATAATGCAGATGGGGTGCAATTGAAAGGCCGGTATCTCCAACATAACCTATCACATCGCCCCTGTGAACCTTCTGCCCGGTCCTTACGGCGAAGCTGTCGAGATGAGCATAAACGGAGGTGTAACCGAAGCCATGGTTGATTACAATATAGTTGCCCATCCCCCTCTTTCCGGAATTCACCGATTCTACTGTCCCGTCGCCCGAAGCATATATCTCAGAGCCGAGAGGCGCCGTGAAATCCATTCCTGCATGAAATTTACTGATCTTGTAAATAGGATGAATTCTTAAGCCGAAACCCGAAGCTATTCTGGTCAGGTCCTTGGTCGAGATCGGGATTATTGCCGGGATTGACCGGAGCATATCCTCCTTTTCCCTCGACAAAAGTATCAGCTCGTCGAACGATTTTGACTGGACATATACCTTCTTTCTGATGCCGTCGAGACGCCTGGCAGTCTCGATAACCAGCTTTGAATTGTTGTAACCCTCAAGCTCATCATACCTGTTAACGCCTCCGATCCCGCCCTGCCTCTGGGTGGACTGGATGGGTTCTGCCCCGAATATTGTCCTGTACAGGTTATCGTCAGTTTCCTGGAGATGCTCGATAACTTTCTCAAGATTGGCCATTTCCCTGTGAACAATGTCATATTGCAGCGATAATTGCTCAATCTCTCTTTTGAGAGATTTTTCCTTGGGAGTATCGAAAAATATGCCATAAAGGAGATTGAAAACGACAGCTACAATTACAGTGCCAATCAGGATTGCCAGTGTCCTTAGAAGAATATCCCTGACTCCAAGTCTAATCTTGTCAAAACTCAGCGATTCCGGATTGAATTTGTATTTCGGTTTCCTCATGACCAGACAAAGATAAATAATTCATTATATAATTAAAACCCGGCCGGTGAAAAGAACCGGCATCGGCGGGACAAAATTTCCCTGATTATTACCTCAGACTGGAATGTGATGTAAGTGTCTGAATCATGTCGAAGTACTCGTCTTCGCTCAGATCGTTATTGAAATAATAGAGAGGGTTTTTGTGCTGACCAAAGAGGTCAATCTGGTAATGGAGGTGAGGACCCGATGAAGTGCCTGTACTTCCGCTCAACCCGATCAGGTCACCGCGTTTGACGTTAAGTCCTTTGCTTACTTTAATGGAACTGAGATGACCATAGGTTGTACGGAAACCATAGCCGTGATCTATAACCACACAATTACCAAAACCTCCGTTCCATCCCGCATCGATCACAGTTCCCGAACCGGTTGCATACACCTCCGTTCCGTGAGGAGTACTGAAATCCTGCCCGTGATGCCATTGAGGCGTCCCCAGAACCGGATGCTTTTCCCTGAACTTGAGACCGTCACCGAGCCGGTAAATCACGTTAACCGGACTTATCATAGGCAGGTATTCCATCTGGCGCTTCCATTCATCCTTTTGTGCTTCAATAGCCCTGAAAGATTCAAGCTGGACCGTCGCACGGTTTTTTATTTCATCAACCTTTCTGCGCGTACTCAAAAGAAGCGGGGTATTATCATAACCTTCCAACTCATCATACCTGCTGACTCCTCCCATTCCCATCTTCCGGATTGAAGCGGGTACGGAATCCATTTCGAGAACCGGCCTGTAGCGGTTGCCGTCCGACAACTCCAGATCACCCAGTGTAAAAAGGGCATTGTCGATGCTCATTTCCAGAATTGAGTATTTCAACCTGAGATTTTCGATATCCTGTTTGAGTGCCTTCTCCTTAGGAGCCCCAAACATGCTGTTGAAAACAGAGGTATATAGAATAGTTACAGCAATTCCACCGGCCGTGAATAGAATAAACCTTACAAGTTTACCCTTCCATGCCAACTTCACGCGTTTGTATTGCAGATCTATGGGATCAAGAAAATATTTTCGGCTGAACATTAACTACCCAGGTTTTTTATGCTGGAATTGACAAATCTATACAAATAAATTAATTTTACAACTCAATTTTTTGTTAATTATTGTATAATTCCATGCCGATCCCATTAAAATCCAACGAACTGAGACAGTTATTCTTCGATTTCTTCAAGTCAAAACAACACCATATTGTCCCTTCAGCGCCCATGGTCATAAAGAATGATCCGACGCTCATGTTCACTAACGCAGGCATGAACCAGTTCAAGGATGTTTTCCTGGGCAACCAGTCAGCGGCAAACCCCAGGGTGGCAAATTCCCAGAAATGTCTTCGGGTATCGGGAAAACACAACGATCTTGAAGAGGTTGGACATGACACTTACCATCATACCATGTTCGAAATGCTGGGCAACTGGTCATTCGGCGATTATTTTAAAAAGGAAGCAATAGACTGGGCATGGGAATTCCTCGTGGAAAAACTGGGGCTGGAGGAAGACAGGCTGTATGCAACGGTGTTCGAGGGAAGCCCCGAAGAAAATGTTCCCAGGGATGATGAAGCCTTTGAATGCTGGAGTAAATGCTTCGCTTCACCTGAAGCCAGGATTCTCAACGGCTCCAAAAAGGATAATTTCTGGGAAATGGGTGAAACCGGACCCTGTGGACCCTGCTCCGAGATCCATGTGGATATCAGGGATGATGCTGAAAGAAAGAAGATTCCCGGACACGAACTGGTTAACAAAGGACATCCTCAGGTTATAGAGATATGGAACCTCGTGTTCATCCAGTATAACCGGCTCTCAAACGGAAAACTTGAACTTCTTCCGGCTCGCCATGTCGATACCGGAATGGGATTTGAGAGGCTCTGTATGGTCGTTCAGGGCAAGAAATCAAATTACGATACGGATATATTCCAGTCGGTTATCTCGATAATAACTGAAATCACGGGAAAAAAATACGGGGTGAAGGACAACTGGGATATTGCCCTGCGGGTTGTCGCCGATCATCTCAGGGCAATTGCCTTTTCAATTGCCGAAGGCCAGATGCCATCGAACAACAAGGCCGGCTATGTAATAAGAAGAATCCTCCGGAGAGCCGTAAGATACGGATACAACAATCTCGGAATGGAGGAACCCTTCATCTACAGGCTTGTTCCTGCCCTTGCCGATACTATGGGGGAAAGCTACCCCGAACTCAGAACGGGAATGGATAATATTGCCAAAGTGATACTTGAGGAAGAAACATCCTTCCTTAAAACACTCGGGAAAGGTCTCAAACTGATAGAGAAGAAAGTCGAGGAGCTGAGAAAAGAAGGGAGCGACACCCTTCCGGGAAAATCCGCGTTCGAGCTTTATGACACATTCGGATTTCCCATTGATCTGACACGCCTCATACTTAAGGAGAAGGGGATAAGAACCGATATCGATGGCTTCAGGGAAGAAATGAAAGGTCAAAAGAACAGGTCGAGGGAAGACGCTGCTGTCGAAGCAGGCGACTGGATTGTAGTAAGGGAGGCCGGAGAGACAGTATTCACAGGATATAACCAGACCGAGGATAATGTTCTGATAACCAAATACAGAACAATAAGATTCAAAGGAAAGGAAAGTCTCCAGATAATTCTTGACAAAACTCCTTTCTATGCCGAATCGGGCGGACAGGTGGGCGACACGGGATACCTGGTCTCAGGATCACAAAGAATAGAAATCACAGATACCATAAAGGAAAACAACGCGATAATACACATCAGTCATGGAAAAATATCCACGCCTCATGAAATGTTCCATGCTGTTGTGGATCTCAACAAACGGCTGATGACAGCCTGTAACCATACTGCCACCCACCTTCTCCATCATGCTCTCAGGATAGTTCTTGGGAATCATGTGGAACAGAAAGGATCGCTGGTAACACCCGAACGCCTCAGATTCGACTTCAGCCACTTTGCCCGGCTCACAAAGGAGGAACTGAGAAAAGTGGAAAATGAAGCCAACCGGATGGTCAGGGAAAATGTTAGCCGGGAAGCCTCCGAAGGAGTACCCATGGAGGAAGCCCGCCGGATGGGAGCAATAGCGCTGTTTGGTGAAAAGTACGGCGACAGGGTGAGAGTGGTGAAATTCGGGAATTCGGTTGAACTGTGCGGAGGAACCCACGTCGAAAACACAGGAAAAATAGGTATCATAAAGATCATTTCCGAAGGCGGCATCGCGGCAGGCATCCGCCGGATCGAAGCCCTGACAGCTGAAAAAGCCCGGGAATATATAAATGAGAAAATCGATGCTGCCGACGAAGTTGCGGCATTGCTGAAAAATTCCGGCAACCTCAGGGAAAGCGTTGAAAGACTGTTAGCCGAAAACGGACAACTTAAAAAATCGATCGAAAAACTCGAGATCGCTGCAGCAATGTCAATGATAAGGCAGCTGGAAGCCAAAGCTGAAATTATAAACGGCATCAGGTTTATCTCAGGTATCATTGACACCGACTCTGCAGACATGCTTAAAAGCATAGCCTACCAGGTCCGCAAATCATCCGATAACACCGTACTGGTGATAGGCGCCTCAATAGGCGACAAGGCCAGCTTATTCGTGATGGTAAGCGATAAACTGGTTGACAGCCTGAAATTAAGCGCTGTTGAAATAATAAGGGAAATAGCAGGAGAAATTAAGGGAGGAGGCGGAGGCCAGCCTTTCCTTGCCTCTGCCGGAGGCAAGAATCCAATGGGATTAAACTCCGCTATCTCAGGAGCGGAAGCATTCCTGAAAAGGAAAACAGCCGGCATGCAGGTTTGAAATACAAAATAATATGCGGATAAAACATAAGCTATTCATATTATTCCTGTTCCTGGCAACCTTGCCGGCAGTGTTCAGCTCCTGCAACCCTGAAGCATGCTTTGAAGAGACGAACGCTTTTCTCAAGGCAACTTTCTACAGCAACGAAACCAAGGAAAAAAAGACTCCCGACAGCCTTAGCGTGACCGGTATAGGCATCCAGGACAAGCTGTATAACAAACAGCCAGGTGTGCAGCCCTGCCTTCTGCCACTTGATGCTTCTGCCGGAACATGTTCGTTCGTAATAAAGATCAACGATGTATGCGACACGATCAGTTTCATCTATACAAGCTACCCCCATCTGATCTCGAAAGAGTGCGGATATTCTTTTTACCACAGGCTTGATACATTCTTCTGCAAAAATGATTCATTTTATATCTACAAAAGCTCTGATAACGTAACAACAGCGAATGAGGAAAATATTCGTATATTTTATTAGCCTGCTCCTTATCATTGATATGCAGGGCCTGAGGGCTCAGGATACGGTTCTATTTCCGCTGAAGATCAGGGCCGGATTTGACCTGATCGGACCCGGTTTCTATTTTAACGACAGGACCAATATGAATATGGAGGGCTTCATTTCATATGACAGGAACGAAAAATTGGCATATGTCCTGGAAAGCGGTTACTCTGATTACAAATACTCTCAATATAATTACGACTATAACAGCCGCGGAGCCTTTGCCAGGCTAGGCCTTGACCTTAACCTCCTCAAGCCCGATAAGGCCGGGGGAAAATACTGGGCAGGACTTGGATTCAGATATGGCATGAGTATTTTCGATTCGCAAACCACTGCCTTCAAGCATGAGAATTACTGGGGCGAAACGCTTTCATCAATACCTGCAAAAAAAATGTTCGCTCATTATATTGAAGTTGCTCCGGGAGTCAAAACCGAGGTCTTTAAAAACTTCAGCATGGGCTGGACAATAAGATTGAAAATGCTTCTTTCAGGCGGGGGAGGAAAGCATCTTAAACCCATTTCCGTTCCGGGATACGGGAACGGAGGCAGAATGACCAATGCCGGGATAAGCTACTTCATAGTATGGAACATACCCTACCGGACCAAAACTGTTATAATCAAACCGGAGCTTCCCTCTGAAGAGGATGAGGAATATGAAGAAACGGATGTCTCAACCGGGCAGCAGAGAATCGGCTTCTGACAATCAACCTGGTTTTTTACCTTCCGGAATTCATCTGCCGGCAGCTTCAGCATGGGGCTTCCTGCTGAAAAACCATAAGCCCATAAAGGTAATGAAGCCGTTCACCAACAGTAATTCGAATCCAAATTTGTAACCATTGAACAAGACCTCTGAATAAGTGCTCAACAGGTAACAAATTATCGGCGAAAGTATTGCAATCACAGGCGTTACCCTGTCCCTTACGCTTCTCCTGGTGAATAGCCCGAAAGTGTACATACCCAGAAGCGGGCCGTAGGTATAACCGGCTATTGTGAAAAGCTTGTCGATGATAGCCCTGTCATTAAGCACCCTGAATATAAGCACACAAATAAAGAATACCGCCGCGATACTGATGTGAACCGCGTATCTGGTCCTTGTCTTTGCCTTCTCGCTCAAGTGCTCCTTCTTCTCCAGGCCCAGAAGATCAATGCTCACCGAGGTGGTAAGTGATGTCAGGGCTCCGTCAGCACTCGGAAAAGCAGCAGAAATAAGCCCTATGAGAAAAACTATTCCTGCTACCGGACCCAGGTAATTGAAAGCTATAGTCGGAAACAGGTCATCACTCATTGCAACGCTTATATTCCTGCTTTGAGCAAAGAGCAGCAGGAATGCTCCAAGGATAAGGAAAAGGAAATTTACCAGGACAGTTATTCCGCTGAATGTGAACATATTTTTCTGTGCTTCCCTGAGATTCCTGCAGCTCAGGTTCTTCTGCATCATCTCCTGATCAAGTCCTGTCATGGAAATGGTTATAAACATGCCGCTCAGAAACTGTTTAAGAAAGAATCTTTCACTATGCCAGTCGGTTATAAACATTGTCGACATCGGGCTATTCCATACTGACCCGGCAAGTTTCATAACCGGCTCTCCAAGTGCCCTGCTTATGTAAATCACTGAAAGCACAACTGCCAGCAGCATGAATGTGGTCTGCAGGGTATCAGTCCACACTATGGTCCTGATACCACCCTTAAGGGTATAAAGTATGATCAGCATAATAAAAATCAATACATTGACCCAGAAAGGAACATTCCATGCATCGAAAACAAACAACTGCAATACATTGATCACAAGAAACATCCGGAGCGATGCGCCTAAAACCCTGGAAAGAACGAAGAATGCAGCACCGGTTTTATATGAAAAATGACCGAAACGCTGCTCCAGATAGGTGTAGATCGATGTCAGCCGCAACCTGTAATACAAGGGCAGTAACACTGTCGCAATCACCAGGTAACCGAAGAGATAGCCGAACACCACCACCATATAACTGAATTGGGTGTCCTTAACCCACCCGGGTACCGACATGAAGGTCACACCCGAAAGGGAAGCGCCGATCATCCCGTAAGCTACCACGAACCAGGGTGATACCCTGTTACCTATGTAAAACGACTGATTGTTTGCCTTGCGGGCTGTTATCCATGTAACCACAAACAACAAGGTGGTGTAAGCCAGAAAAATCAGCAGGATCAGAGTTGGGTTCATGCTTTCGCGAATAAAGATGCAAGGATAACAAAAAGAAAGGAAGACAAAAAATCAAGAAAAGGTATATTTTAAGGCGATAATTGGGCTACTTTTGCAAAAAAATCATCCATGAGTTTCTCCGAATATCCTTCAAAACTTCTTGAAAATGCTGTCAATGAATTCGCTTCACTTCCCGGGATAGGGCGAAAGACAGCTTTCAGACTCGTCCTGAACCTTCTAAAAAGGGACCCGGGGGAAGTGAAGAAATTCGGAGAAAGTATAATTAAACTCCGGAGTGAAATCCACTACTGCAAATCGTGTCATAGCATATCCGACTCGGAAACCTGTTCCATTTGCAGCGATCCCGGGAGAGACAGTTCAATAGTCTGTGTTGTGGAAAATATCCAGGATGTAATGGCTGTTGAAAACACACGGCAATTCAGGGGAATCTACCATGTTCTCGGGGGTGTGATCTCTCCCGTCGACGGAATAGGACCTGCTGATCTGTGGATTGATTCTCTCGAGGAAAAGGTAAAGGAAGGAGGTGTCAAAGAGGTGATCATGGCACTGAGCACAACCATGGAAGGAGATACCACCAATTTTTATCTTTACCGCAGGCTGAACAAGTACAACATCCTGCTGACTACTCTGGCCAGAGGAGTCGCAGTAGGCGACGAGCTGGAATACACTGACGAGATAACACTTGGACGAGCAATAAACAACAGAAATCCTTATCAGCAGTAAAACGCATAGAATGTAATCATCTGATAATTATTGCTTTAACTAATATGGAAATGACCGGATTGAATATCATTGGCACGCGAAAATTACAGTTCCCAACAGGTCTGAAGTTCTTTCAAACGACTTTAAGTCACAATTCCAATAACCAGGCATAAAAATAAAATATGCTTTAGTTGTTTTTAACAAATATATTATATTTGTTTGATGATTAAAATCAGAAAAAGCATATTCAAAGTTCTACTGCAGCTCATTTTTCTGGTACTTTTTTCCTTTGTTGCATCCGCGCAATCGAAAACCGAACAAAGAAAGATTTTTGCTGAGGCCGAGTCGCATTACCTTTTCGATGAATGGGAACTTGCCAATCCCCTCTACATTCTTCTTGAAACCGAAGACAACTTCAACATAAAGTATAAAATAGGCGTATGCTACCTAAATATCCCCGGAGAAAAAGAAAGATCAATCCCCTACCTTGAGGCGGCGGTGAATAATTCCTCTTTCAATGCAAAAATCAATTCCTTCAAGGAAAAAAGAGCTCCCCTTGACTCCTGGTTCTTTCTTGCAAAGGCATATATGATCAATAATGAACTTGAAAAGGCGCTCAGTACCTTTAACAAGTTCAAAAGCCTGGCCGGGGAAAACAAAGTCAGGGGCAAAATGAAGAACCTCACTTACATTGACCAGCAGATCGAGGCATGCAACAACGCCATAAGCAAGCAGGAGCAGCCTGACAGGATAAGCAAGCAAAGGCTGGGACAGCAATTCAGCCAGGGATCGCTGAATGAAAACCCGGCAGTGAGTTTCGACGGAAACACCATCGTTTACACTGAACGAAGGGGGCTTATCAATGCCATTATGTTCTCCAGAAAGATAAACGGCAAATGGCAATCTCCGGTTGAAATAAACTCCCAGCTTAATTCAGGAGACGATTGTTCGTCCTGCTCCCTTAACAGCGACGGCACCCTCCTCTTCCTGTATAAAACCGACAATTTCGATGGAAATATCTATACATCAAAGTACATAGACGGCTCCTGGACTCCGATAAAAAAGCTTAACAAGAACATAAATACAAAATACTACGAATCGCATGCCTCGATATCTCAGGATGGAAAAAGGCTTTATTTCTCCAGCAACCGTGACGGAGGATATGGCGGACTCGATATCTACCTTTCCGAAAAGGATGCCTATGACAACTGGGGGCCCGCTATAAACCTGGGTGCTTCAGTCAACACAATCTATAACGAGGACACTCCTTTTATAACGCTAAACGATTCCATACTTTACTTTGCTTCTGAAGGACACAGTGGCATGGGAGGATTCGACATTTACCGGAGCCGCGGAAACGGTAAGGTGTGGGGCACTCCCGAGAACCTTGGCTTCCCCATAAACACAACTGATGATGACAGGTTCTTCCAGCCCTTCAATAACGATGAGAATGGATTCTATTCAATAGACACCGATTACAAGAAAAAGGAAATCTTCTATATTACCCTTACCAACCAGAGACTGAACAGGGTGTACGAGCTGTCGGGAAAATACAGTCTGAAGGATAGCATTGCCGAATTCAATGAAAACAATGCCATTTATCTTATCGACAAGGTTTCAGGCGACACCATCGATACGGGATACCCCGAGAGCGCAACCGGAAATTACAGCTTCATGGCTGCACCGGGCAGCTACCGCCTTATCTATACTGCTCCCGGATACTATTCTCAGCATCAGGATACAACAATTGCAGTTGCCACACCTCCCGGCCTGATAAGGCTTGATGATATAATACTCGACAAAAATCCGCCACCCGGTGAAAAGATCGACCTGTCGGATATCCCAGTCGTGGATCAGATCGATCCCGGTATTCTCATAAAGGACCTGCGGATCTATGACGTGACAGACGACGATCTGCATGATACAAGCATACTATACTATACAGTGCAGGTTATGGCGCTTTATAATCCGGTTGATATAAGTTACTTCAAGCATGTTGACGATATAAGAGTGTTTTACAACGAGAATGACTTCTTCTACAGATACACAACAGGAGTCTTCAAGAATAAAAATGATGCCTATGCCCACCGCGACATGCTGATCAGACTCGGATATCCCGCTGACCTCTTTGTCAAGAAGGTTACCCGTGGCACCGGTGAAAAAAATGTCCTCAGTAAACAATACTATTCAATCCAATTGAAAGCCACAAGCGTGCCTCTGGATATCAATACAACATTCCGCGGGCTGAAAGGTGTTAGGGAGACCAAAGAAATTGACGGGATGTATCATTACCTATATGGCACCTATTCTACTGCAGAGGAGGCAAAAACAGCTATGAAAAGAAATGAGTTCCTTGATTTCAGCGATGCCTTCGTAAGAGAGATTAGCATTCTTCTGAATAAATAACTAAATTTACTTTTTATAGTTTTTGCTAAAAGCTCGATTTTTTCTACAGTTTTGTAATATATTTATTGTCATTTATAATTTGCAATTAGATGAAACACTTTTACCCCGTCAAGAAATATATCATTATCGCGTTTCTGCTAAGTGGTTTTGCAGCCCTGAGCGCACAGCAAATGTCTTTAAGGGAATTTCAGAGGGCTTTCAAAAATGCAGATATGTATTATCTCTATGATGAAAACTACTATAAGGCTGCTTCGCTGTATGAGCCCTTGTTAAAACAGTATCCCGACAACTACAATCTTGCAGCAAAACTCGGGATATGCTACCTTAACCTTGAGGGTAAGAATAATGAAGCCCTGGTACTCCTGAAAAAGGCTGCCGGAGGTGTTGTGTCAAATGAAAAGGAATACAGGCAAACGGGTGACAAGGCAGCCCTCGACACTTACCTGTATCTGGCAATAGCATTCCAGAGGAGCGACAGCCTCGAACAGGCGCTCAGCTACCTTAACAATTTAAAAAAGAGACTGTCACCTACCGATACATACCAGTTGGACTTTGTGGATCTTCAGATCCGAAACTGCCGGTACGCCATGGAAATGAAGAAAAGACCGGTTAGGGTGATTTCAGAATATTTCGCTCCCTGGCTGACTGACTACCCCGGAGCCTGCAACCCGGTGCTTGCAAAAAATGACTCGGTGTTCGTCTTTACTGTCAAAAACGAAGGAACAACTCAGATCTACTGCTCCTACAAAAACAAGACCTGGGGAAGACCGTCAAACATTACCAGGCAGCTTGGAGGGTTTGACAGATTCTACTCGAATTCTATTACCGGCGACGGAAAAACACTTATAATCTACCTGGATGACGGAGGCGACGGTAACCTGTATTACAGCACAAGAACCGATACCACATGGTCAAAAATAAAATCGATGGGCAAACCGATTAACTCCATCTATTGGGAATCTCATGGGTTTATAACACCCGACGGGCAAACTATGTATTTCTCGAGTAACAGACCCGGCGGCGAGGGTGATCTTGACATATGGTCATCTTCCAGGCAGACTGACGGAACATGGGCTCCCCCGGTTAACCTTGGCAATATAATCAACACTCCCTATGACGAAGACACACCTTTCTTTGATGCCGAGAATAATGCATTGCTTTTCAGCTCGATAGGACATATTACCATGGGTGGCCACGACGTATTCAGATCACAATACAGGGCAAACAGCTGGACCCAACCTGTAGGGATGCCCTACGCATTTAACACCGTGCAGGAAAATAGCCATTTCATCCTGAACAATAATGCTCCCGGATTCGTGGCCAGCCATTTTGACGACAAATCAAACCTAAGAAATATCTACACGATAGTTGGTATTGATCCGGCTGACGAAATAACAACTGCTTCCGGAACAATCCTCCTTGAGGACGGGATGGAAGTCAACCCAAAGGTTTCACTTATCACACTTAAAAACCTTAATACCGGGCAGGTAATCCAAAATATCCCCGTCAATCCCGACGGTACATTCCAATTTGATATAAAACCTGGAGACTATGAGGTATATATCAGTCATGATGGATATAACACCGATACCATCTCACTTAACCTTCCACTCTATTATACCGGAGGATACTTTGCCGTGAACCCGTCACTCGCACCTGAAAAAGTATTTACCGGAGAATTTATTTCAATACAGAATGTACTCTTTGGTTTTGACAGATATGATCTTAACGACAGGGCAAAACAAACACTCGAAGAAATCAAGAATATCCTTATTACATATCCCGACCTTACAATCGAGGTTGCAGGATATACCGACTCAATGGGAAGTACCGAATACAATAACATACTTGCAGACAAACGTGCTCAGGCTGTGATTGACTATTTCACCAAGTCGGGCATAGATGCCAACAAATTCATCAAGAAATCTTTCGGCAAATCGAATTTCGTCGCCGTCAATACCAATCCTGACGGAACAGATAACCCTGAGGGAAGAAGATACAACAGAAGGGTTACCTTTGGGATTGTCAACCCGAGAACAGGAGTGGTGCTCAGGTATGAAGCATTTACTCCAAGACACCTGAGACAGCCAAGCGCAATCAAATACAGCATTGTGCTGCAGCAAACCAAAGAGGTTCTGTCTCCAAATTATTTCAGCAACCTTATAAAAGATGAAATTCTGTTTGTGCGGACCATAAATACAGATACGGTAAATATCTATGCCCTCGGCGTGTTCTACAACAGGTCGGATGCCATTACTTACCTTGGCTATCTGAAGGGACTCGGACTAAATGATGCCTTTGTTATCAACCAGTATGAGCTCAATAATCTTGCAGGCGATGGTGAACCCGTCAAAATACCGACAGCGGCACACTCAACGCTTGTTTACTCTATCCAGCTGAAAGCGACTAGGAGTCCGATCGATATTAACCGGATATTCCCGGGATATACAGGCGTAAGGGAAATAATTGCCGACGACGGATTCTATAAATATGTCTGGGGAGAATTCAAGTCTGTTGCCGATGCTAAAGCTGCTTTGGTCGAAGTAAAGAAAGATTTTGATGACGCCTTTATCAGGCAGGTAAATGCTGTCAGATAAACCGGCTCTCACAATACTTGATATATTTTGATGAAGTATGGGGAAATAAGCTTGCGGGCCCTTGAACCTGAGGATCTGGAGTTGTTGTATGAATGGGAAAACGACACGGCGAACTGGATCATAAGCAATACCCTGGCACCTTTCTCCAGGTTTACTCTCAAACGCTACATCGAGAATTCACATAAAGATATCCATGAGACCGGGCAACTGCGCCTTATGATCGACCATATTGCCGATAACAGAACAATAGGCACTATCGACTTGTTTGATTATGATCCGTTTCACAGACGGGCAGGTGTGGGAATACTAATTGCACCCGAAGAATACAGAAGAAGGGGATTTGCAACAATGGCACTGGAATGCCTGATTAAATACAGCTTCACCAAGCTTATGCTTCATCAGTTATACTGCAGTATCCTGTCGAATAATCAGGAAAGCATGGCGCTTTTCAGAAAAACCGGATTCAAACAAACCGGGATAAGATATAACTGGATCAGGCTAAACGATGGATATCTGGATGAGCATCTTTTCCAGCTTATCAACCCGGATGCCTGAGATTATCAGAGTCCCGCGGCAAGAAGACCGCAGGCTGCACTTATGTCAGCCCCTTTTGATTTCCTGATAGATGCCGAAATACCTGAAATTACCAGATCATGTCTGAATTTATTCATTGTCTCCAGCGGGGAGGAGATATTCACATCGCCGGGAAGCTGGTGATAAGGCAGCAGATTCACCCTTATACCGCTCCCGTGAAGAAGTCCTTTCAACGCTTCCAGATGAGCAGCTGTATCATTCACACCCCTGATCATAATATAGGCAACACTCATCCTCCTCTTTTTCAATGATGTGGCTGATTTCATCAGCTCGATTATTTCCCGGGCAGGATAGCTCTTCTCAGCCGGAACCGATCTCAGCCTTTCCTCCAGAAATGGCGAAAAAAGGCTGAGCGCCAGATTGCTGTTACATGATCCGAGATATTTTCTGACACCCGGTGTTATACCGACAGTCGAAACGGTAATTTTCCCTGGACTTATTGCCATACCCCACGATGCGGTCATTATTTCACAGGCCCTCAGTACATTGTCAATATTGTCCATCGGCTCTCCCATCCCCATGAAAACCACATGAGTCACTTTCCCTTCAATTCCCGGTGCGAGGACCTGTGTAAGGATATCCCTGACCGACAGATTACCCCTGAAACCATACTTCCCGGTGGCGCAAAAAGGACATCCCATCCTGCAACCCGATTGAGACGACACGCATACGGTGGTCCGCTTCGCATCGCGCAACAGAACGGTCTCAAATTCCTGTCCGCTTTCATTCCTGAAAAGGAATTTCACGGTCCCGTCGGCAGATTTAAGAGATGAAACCGGGGCGAAGACACCGGGAAAGGATATGTCCTTCAGTTTCTCCTTTATCTTCCGGGGAACATCCGGAATAAGCTCCATCCCTCCCGGCTTGCTCTTGTAAAGCCAGTTGGCTATAGCCAGGGAATGCTTCTCATTGCATTCCCCCAGTTCAGCTATCTCTGAAGCTGTAAGTCCGCAAAGGCTTTTCATAGTATCCTCCTTAACAGGGCCAGACAAAAAAGAAGGCCGGAATTTCCCGGCCTCCCGAAAAAGATCATTATTGGGAAATAAGTCCCCTGTTTCTCAGAAGTGGTTCAATCTGAGGCTCACGACCACGGAAATTAATATACATCTGCATGGCATCCATGGTACCGTCCTTCTCAAGGATATTCCTTCTGAACGATTCAGCGGTAGCCCTGTCAAACACTCCGTTTTCCTTAAAAGCCTCGAAAGCATCATTATCCAGCACGGCAGCCCATGTATAGCTGTAGTAACCCGAATCGTACCCGTCAATTATATGAAGGAAATAAGTACTCCTGTACCTGGAAACAATTTCGGGTATAAGACCGATCTTATCAAGGTATTCTTTTTCAAAGCGCTGCACATCGATCACTGCCGGAGCTCCAAGTGTATAGTATGCCATGTCGAGAAGCGAAGCTGCAAGAAGCTCAGTGTTGATAAAGCCCTGGTTGAAATACTTGCTCTTTTCAAGCTTCTCCACCAGTTCTGCCGGGATAGGCTCACCTGTTTCATAATGACGGGCATAAACATTAAGCAGTTCGGGTTCTGTAACCCAGTGCTCCATGATCTGAGACGGAAGTTCCACAAAGTCCCATGCTATATAGGAAGTGTTGTAGGTGTTTTTGCAGAACAAGCCTTCGAGAGCGTGTCCGAATTCATGAAACAGGGTTTCTACCTCTTCGAGGCTGAGCAGCGAAGGAAGCTCAGCAGTAGGACGCGTAAAGTTGCATACCACGGTAACGACCGGAGTAACGGCTTTCCCGTCAACTATATGATGACTCCTGTATCCTCCGCACCATGCTCCCTGCTGCTTGCTGTCGCGCGGATGGAAATCCATGTAGAGAACTCCGATATGCGATCCGTCGGCCTCCTTCACTTCATATGCTTCTGCATCAGGATGAGGAAGAGGAATGTTTGTCAAAGGTGAGAAAGATATCCCGTAAAGCCTGTTGGCACATGTAAAGACGCCTTCCCTTACATTGTCAAGCAGGAAATAAGGTCTGAGAGCATTGTCATCAAGATCGTACCTGGCCTTGCGCACTTTCTCTGAATAGTACCACCAGTCGAAAGGTTCAAGCCTGAAATTCCCTCCCTCACTGTCAATTAACTTCTGCATTTCCTTAACTTCATTCCGGGCAACAGGTACTGCCTTTGACCACAGGTTGTTCAGCAGTTCAAAAACATTTTCGGGATTTTTGGCCATCCTGGGCTCAAGAACAAGATGCGAGTGCGTCTTGTAACCAAGCAGCCTGGCACGCTGTGCCCTCAGCCTGACAATATCGGCCAGTATCTTGTTGTTGTCAAATTCATTGCCGTTATTGCCGCGGTTAGTGTAAGCGCTGAACAACTCCCGGCGCAGGTCCCTGTTTTCCGAATACTGAAGGAAGGGGAAGATGCTCGGCCTCTGCGTGGTAAAAGCCCATTGTCCATCCTTGCCGGCAGCCCTGGCAGTTTCAGCAGCCGCATCGATTATTGACTGAGGCAATCCCGCGAGACCTTCCCTGTCAACAAATAGCTTGTAGTTATTTGTCTCTGCCAGAACATTCTGGTTAAACTGTACCGCGAGAACCGACAGCTTCTGGTTGATGTTCCTGAGCGTATCCTGGTCCACGGTGTTCAGATTGGCTCCATTCCTCACGAATTCCTTATAGAGATTCTCAAGGATAAACTTCTGCTCATCGCTAAGCGATTCTGAAGCCTGATTATCATAAACATGCTTTACCCTGCTGAAAAGCTCCGGGTTAAGAATAATCTCATCCTGATAAGCCGAAAGCCTGGGAGATATCTCCATTTCTATCGCCTGAAGTGAATCGCTGGTGTTTGCTGATGCCTGGGCAAAAAATACCGAAGCTACTTTAGTCAGCAGTTTGCCTGCCCTGTCGAATGCGCCGATGGTGTTTTCAAAATTCGGTTCTTCGCTGTTGCTCAGAAGGTTCTGAATGTCCTTCCTGCCCTCTTCCATACCTTTTTCAAATGCTGGCATGTAATGCTTTGCATGGATCTTCTCAAAAGGCGGTACATCAAAGGGAGTGTTGTATTCCGAGAAAAAAGGATTGGATTTTTCATCGGCCCGACTATTGCATGAAGCCATTATCAGACAAGGTACTCCCATGATCAAAAGGAATTTAGATATTTTTTTCACAGTTGCTAATATTTAGATTGTTTTATCCGGTTTTCGATAAATATGCAAAATAAGTCTATTAAAAACTGTTATCAAAAGAAATTGGGTTATTTTTGTCATCCTGTTTCCATCAACTATATGGAGGCAGGCAGGATGTGACAGCCATGATGCTGTTCACAGGCTGAATTCAGGAGAGATGGCAGAGTGGTCGAATGCGGCGGTCTCGAAAACCGTTGTTCTGCAATCGCGGGACCGGGGGTTCGAATCCCCCTCTCTCCGCAAAAACGGATTACTCCCGGGAAACCTGTAATCGCGGTACAAGCGTAAAGATATTATGCCAGGTATTAAAATATGCCAGGTATTTAAAAATTACCAATAAAACAAAGGGAAGAGAAATTTACTACATTTGCACACAATTATTAAAAGAGTGTGTGAGACAGCATATTTTATACCAGGGATATAGAAGACTTTCGGGATTTTTCCTCGTTTTACTCTTTTGCGGATATCTCGGATCAATTACATTCTTCCCTCATACCCATATAGTTGACAGTATTTCTGTTGTCCATTCCCACCCATATAAATCGCTGCCGGGAAGTAATCCTGCAGATCATCATCACACAAATAATGAATTTCTCCTGATACAGTTTATTTCGGGCTTTATCACAACGGTTCCCGTATTGTTTCTCGGAACTGTTATATCCTGGAATATTCTTCATAAACTCTTTTTAAATCAGGATAGAACCCTGATCCCGGGATTTTTCCTTCCCGGAGCCAACCGACCCAGGGCACCGGCCGCGTAGTTACACATACAGCACTTTAAAAAGCATTTAGTTAAGTTTTGTTATGCCGGGTTTCCGCGCGTGACAGATTATCGTGTAACATTTGAAGTATCATTAATGAAAAAAGTCATATGGGTGTTGTTTGCAACTATATTATTTACAACACCAATTCATTCACAGAAGAAAACAGACGCGAATATAGTAGGACATGTTGTTTGCAATAACGAGCATGTATCTTTTGCAACCATAGTAATCAAAGGTACCACATATGGTGTAAGCACAGATGAAACCGGCCATTATATGCTTGTAAACCTGCCGGTTGGAACTCATGTGGTCAAAGCACAGGCCATAGGCTACAAAGCTCTCGAAAAAGAAATTACCATACAGTCGGGAGAAACCAAAGAAGTGAATTTTATGCTTGAGGAAGACATCCTGGATCTTGATGAGGTCGTAATTACAGCTGACAGAAGTGAAATAAAGAGAACGGAATCGGTAAACATTGTTAATACGCTTTCCCCAAAATTATTGTCCTCAGTACAATCCGTTGCATTAATTGAAGGATTGACCTTCTCCCCCGGATTGAGAATTGAAAACAATTGCCAGAATTGCGGATTTTCGCAGGTCAGAATGAATGGAATGGAAGGCCCATATTCCCAGATCCTGATCAACAGTCGTCCCATATTCAGTGGCCTGGCCGGAGTATACGGACTCGAGCTTATTCCGGCTAATATGATAGAAAGGATCGAAGTTGTAAGAGGCGGCGGATCTGCTCTATATGGCAGCAATGCAATTGCAGGGGTAATTAATATTATATTGAAAGAGTCGATGTCAAACTCTTATGAGGCAGGATATTGTACAAGTCTGACAGGAGCAGGTATCAGGAGAACAGGCGGTATAGCTCCGGATAACAGTATTAACCTGAATACATCTTTTATCTCAAATGATAACAAAACAGGTATTTCTCTTTATGGATTCAGCCGCGAACGAAAAATGTTTGATGCAAACAATGATGATTATTCGGAGATAGCGCCAATGAGCAATCTGACAGTAGGGACACGCTTTTTTCACCGCTTTGGAATAAGAAGTAAAATAGCTGTTGATTTCTTCAATATTAAGGAGCAACGTGACGGAGGAAACAGGCAGGAATATCCCTTACACGAAAGAGATGTTGCCGAAGCAGTCAAACATGATATAAAAACAGGCGCAATTACATATGAACAGTACTTCAGGGATTATGATCTGCTTACAGTATTCGCTTCCGCCCAGCATCTTACAAGGGATTCATATTATGGGGCCAACCGCTCGCTTAAAGATTACGGTATATCGAAAGATCTTACATATAATACGGGGATACAGTATAAAGCATTTTTGGGTAACTCTTCCCTGATTGCCGGTTTTGAAAATACAGGCGGATTTCTAAAAGATAAAAAACTCGGGTATCCCGATTTCGATAATGCCACAATTGTTAATGACACTATTATAAATGTAGCCCATGCTGACAATACTTTGATCTCCGACCAGTCATCAGTCACTACCGGCGCTTTTTTACAGTATGATTTGAAAATTGACAGGTTAAAGCTTGGACTGGGTGGACGTCTGGATCATTACAGCATTATCGACAATGCTAAAATCACCGAAGCTAAGAAAGGAAATGTCTTCAGTCCGCGAATAAGCCTGATGTATGAATTGCTTCCATCGCTACAGGCCCGCTTAAGTTACTCTCAGGGATACCGGGCTCCTCAGATCTTTGATGAAGACCTCCACATTGAGACATCAGGTTCCCGGCAGGTAATCAATGTAAATGACCCTGACCTGAAACACGAAACCAGTCATAGCATAATGACTTCACTGGATTTCAACAAACTAATCGGCACCGTTTCAACAGGGCTTCTGATAGAAGGATTTTATACATGCCTCAATGATCCTTTCGTCAATGAAATCGGAGTTCCGGATGAAGAGGGAAAAGTGTTATATACAAGAAGGAATGCAGAAGACGGGGCTGTGGTTAAAGGTGTCAACATTGAACTCAAAATAAAGCCGCTGAGAGAATTCTCATTTACCTCAGGCTTTACTTTACAATCAAGCAGATATGATGTTGAACAGGAATTTGATACAAGAAACTTCTTTCGCACACCTTCAGATTACGGTTACTTTAACCTTGATTGGGATTTTATTAAGAACATTTGTCTTTCTGTTACAGGAACATATACTGGTAGAATGTTAGTGCCGTATTTCGGTCCGCTGACGGATCCTGATACCGGAGAATTAAGAAAGTCAGATTCGTTTTATGACCTGGGGAGTAAAATTCACTACAATATAAAACTTAATGGCGCCACTCTTCAGGTTTTTAGCGGAATAAAGAATATATTCAATTCTTTCCAATCCGACTTTGATTCCGGCATTGAGCGGGACCCTGCCTATATGTATGGTCCGATGTCACCAAGAACCATTTACTTCGGCATCAAAATAGGCAATAAAATCAATTAGCAGAGGCAGGATAATAATTGTATGTGCCCGGGGTTCCGGCTTCGGCGAATCACATCAATATCCCGGCCAGACTTGCCGATATATATGATGCCATGGTTCCGCAGATCATTGCCTTGAAGCCCAACCTGGCCAGATCAGCTTTTCGGGATGGGATCATTGCTCCTATCCCGCCGAGCTGAATGGCTATGGAGCTGAAGTTGGCAAATCCACATAGGGCAAAGCTTGCTATTATTATTGATTTCGGACTGAGCGCTCCCGCGTGGATCATCGGGGCCAGGTCGGAGTATGCAACAAACTCATTGATAACCATCTTTGTTCCCATCAGCGAACCCACTTCGAAGGATTCGGCAACCGGAACTCCCATCACTATTGCAAAAAGTGAAAAGAAAGCGCCAAAAACGTCCTTGAGCCTAAGGTTGTTCACATCAAGACCGACGAAATCGAGCGACAGACCGGTCCATCCCAGGAAAAGCCCGAAATAACCCAGAAGGGCATCCACCAGCGCAACAAGGGCAATTACTCCGATAAGCATGGCTATCACGTTGATGGATATTGCCATTCCATCGCTTGCACCGTGAGAGATGGCATCCATAATGTTGGTTTGTTCCTTTTTGACTTCGAGCTTTACAACTCCCTTTGTCTCGGATTCCTGTGTCTCGGGAAAAACAATCTTCGAGATCACCAGCGCGCCCGGTGCCGCCATGAGGCTGGCTGCAAGCAGATATGAGGCAGGAACACCCATAGAAATATAAACCGCCATAACACCACCGGCTATACAGGCCATGCTACCAGTCATCGATGCCAGAAGCTCCGACATGGTCATGCCCACCAGATACGGCCTGATCATGATCTGCGCTTCCACCTGACCAACAAATGCACTGGCTACATTCGACAAAGCCTCGCTCCCGCTCACCCTCATCACCCAGTGCATGAAACGGGCAAGCACGGCAACTACCCTTTGCATTAAACCAACGTGATATGCCATCGCCACAAGAACACAAACAAATATTATCGTGGGTATCAGGGTGAAAAGAAATACTCCCGCACTCGTGATAGTCGGAGGAAGTATCTCCGATACCTTCATAAGATCGCCAAACACGAAAAGGGCTCCTTCCTGGGAAAAGTCAAGAAGCTTGTTTATCACCTTGCCCAGCCAGGCAAAAATATCCTGGCCTACGGGAACTTTAAGTATGAAAATCGCAAGCCCCAACTGAAGCAAAAGGCCTGAAACAACAAGCCGGATATTAATGGCTTTCCGGTTGTTCGACCATAGAAATGCCAGTCCGAGAAGTATGATAATCCCAATGATACCGGTGAATCGTGACATGCAGGAATGAATTAGTTTAGAGTCTGACTCAAACCTACTGCTTTTTTTGATTCATGATAACTCCGAAGGGAAAAGATATTACATGTAAACTGCAACTTGGCCTTTGCGGGGCAGAGCCCTGTATATAATTTTCGCATCAGCCTTTGGAAGCCTGATCTTTATAAAGGGATGATACTCCGGCACTTTGAACATGGCTGCGCTTTTTGCATATTGCCATGCCGTACTCAGCCTGTCCCTGAGATCAAAATAAAAGCGTCGACGGTTGTTGCTCTTCAAAGTGTCGGTGGTCTGATAAACATATATCCTGATCCCGTTGTCCATCTCCAGTATATAATTAACGGGTTCATAATTGGATGTATCCGGAATAACATCAGGCTTGAACTCACTCGTGTCCTTCGGAGCCATCTTTACCATCAGAGGTTCCTTTTTTATGGTGGCCAGGTCGCCGGTAATATTCATCGGCTGGGCCAGCATGGATGAGATTGCATAATCATCCGTTCTCTTCAGTATCCCGCTAAACCTGAAGCTGCTGATCTTAACGGAATGAACTGTCACACCGCTTATCTCAAGGTTCGCGGTGCTGTCGGAAAGATTCAGTGTCATGTAAACCGAATCTGTCTCTGCCATGCTTGTCCTGGCCTGAAAGAATGACCTTTCCTTCAGTAAGGCCATGTAGGCCGAGTCGGAATACAGCCTCTCATCTGGCTGATTTTCCGAAGTTTCCTCAGGGCCGAACTTAAGCCTGATTTCTTTCAGCTTTTTCCCTGGAGCCATCAGCGACATGATTGTAAAGAAAATCAGGATCACTGTGATTATAACTGCTGTAATTACCGGACCAGTCTGCCTGTTTTTACCCGGGGCCTGTTCAATATTGTTTTCCATAATCCTGCCTTGTCTGAAATCAGAAAATGTAAACCTTCGAGCCTACTGCCAGTGTGTTGTATATGGCTTCCAGGTCCTCGTCGTTAAGCCTTATGCAGCCGTGGGTAACAGGCATCCCGAGGAAGCGCTTGTAAAGGGTTCCATGGATAAGATAGCCGTCGCCAATGCTAAGCGCATAATCACCCAGAACACCATATTCATACCTCGAAGGATGAGTTGCAGACGGTATCGGAAGGCCTTCCTCCACGAATGCCCAGTCGGGCTTCCTCCAAACCGGGGATGTTATTTTCCCCTGGATCCTGTATTTTCCCTTGGGAGTCTTGAATATCCATTTCCTTTCCCCCTCTGTCTTGAGCATCGTATAACTTCCCGAACTGCATAATCCTGTCCTTATAAGCTTCTTGTTCCTGTATAGAAAAAACTTGTTGTCGGTTGTATTAATAACAATGTATGACTGACCGGAGGTATAGGAGGCGTATTTTCTGGAAAGCCTTTGCACTTCCCCGGAAAGAGCGGATATCTGCTTTTTGTAGTTCTTGTCTTCCTTAAGTTCCGGATCGCTAAGAAGCTTTGGCCGGTGTGCCGAAACAACCTCCTGCATTCCCGGAACAATATAAAGAACAAATGCAGCAAGCAAAAGGAATGCAAGCAAGCCTCCCGTGATAACGGAAGTCCTGATTATCACCTTCCTTACTTTGGGGCTGGCAAACAACTTGTCAAAAAGCGACCTTAAACCCTCCGGAACAGCCCCTCCCCTGTTGCCTTCCGGTAGTCCTTCTTCCATATAGCTACTGTTGTCATCCATAATGTTGTCATTCATCCAGTTTATCGAGACTGACGGTCGATCCCACTATTGTAACAGGCATACCCTCCCGGGCTATCCTGTAAACAACATCCATTTCTTCATTTGTAAGAGCTATGCATCCTTCTGTCCAGTCGTAACCTTTTCCCCCATCCCCGTGAATCTCGATAAGACTGCCTATCCTGGCTGTCGCGGGAAGAGTTCCGTCAGCAACGGCCTTCCTGAACTCCGCCTTATCGGTCTCGTTGGGGTAGTCGATCAGAAGAGCCTTGTGGTATTTTGTCCTGCCGATTCCGAACTTCCTGACCACCCTGTACATGCCCTCAGGTGTTGCCTTGTCGCCCCTCTCCCTTTTATCGCCAACCCAATTCTTGCCAAGCTCTACATTATATTCATGTTTTTTAATACCCCCAAGATATACAAAACATTTCCTGGAATACTTGTCGATAATGACGGCATAACTCTGGTGCTGTCGCGATTCCCTGATTGTACGGTCGACCCACTGCTTCCATTTCGGGAAGGAAGCAAAATAGCCCTCCAGGTGATCGATGGCCTTTTCATATGAATCCACGAGAAGAAATTCAGAACTGTCCACCTTCTCCTTTGCCTGGGCAAAATCGCCTTTCCTGTAGGCAAGCTCCGACTCCCTGAGAAGCATCCTGCCTTTCGAGATACGGCTCCAGACTTCGGAAGATAAGGGATATCCGTCAAACCTGAGATCTATTTGCCCTGCAATATGATTAAGCTTTTCCAGCTTCTGTCCCACTAAGATATTAAGGTCAGTCATATTGTTCCGGGATATTCTTGCAGCTTGCCTTGCCTTCTGTTCCGACATCCCGGCAAATTCAGCCGCCCGGCTGTAATCCCTGAACCAGATGAACCTCAGGTTCTCCTTCTGCCAGCTGGTCATTGCAGAATCGTACAAAGACTTAGCGTCACTGTACAAATTCTTCGAATAAGTATGGGCATCGTTCGATACCGCTTCAGAAAGAGCTATCCTGGCAGCGTTGACCTGTTCTACGGGGGGGTCGGGAATAAGACTTGCAAGAACAAAGCCTGCAACCGTAACCACAATAACGATTGCAGCGCACATAATGATCCTTATGTACTTCTTTTTAAGCCTCATTCAGGGGTATACCCAAAGAAATCCCCGGGGATAAGCCCGGGGATTTACTGATTTTTTTAGCCTGGAATTAGAATCTAATCCTTGCTTTTGTCAGAACTTCCTTTACTTCAGCATTAAGACCATCAGCTTTTTCCTTAGCTGCCGTGATCTTGTTCAAAGCATCCATGTAAGAACCGTTGTCAAAGAGACTCTGGGCTTCAGCAACAGCTGCATCAACAGTGGCAACATCAGCCTTGATCTGTTCGATAACTGCAGCGCCTTCCTTGCCTCTTGGAAGTTTAGGGATAAGAACGGCATTCTCAGCAATGACTGTCTTGATGGATGTCAGCAGGCCGGAAACCTCTGTTTTAACCTCTTCCTTTCTGGCGGCAACATTTGCAGCAACAGTGTTGGCAAGAGTTGTTATTTCTGCAAGCCTGGCAGCTTCAGCATTGAAATTCTTGAATAACTTCGAATCCTTGGCCGTAATGGCAGTCATAACAGCATTCAGCGAATCTTGAAGAGCTGCAAACTCAACAGGCAGATAAGCGGCAGCTTCGGCAGTCCTGGCTGCTTCAATTGCTGCATTGGCAGCATCAATTTCAGCCTGAGGTTTCTTAGCGCAACTTGTAAGGACAACAATCATTGAAATGACTGCTAATCCCATTAATACTCTCTTTTTCATTTTCTTCTTTTTTTAAATCCTTGCTTTTTGTTAATTGGCGATTATTTGTTTTAATCGTTCCCTTGTAAAAAAACCCGGCAAATATACGTATTTTCAAAAACCGTTGTACAATATTGCAATTTTTATTTTTTTAACATTTCCCCCTGAGCGGGAATCTTGAATCAAATCTTTGATATACAGTTAAAATTCATATCGTTTCGGGTAAAAAATTTGTTGTGAAACAATAAGCGGGATATCGAATAACGATAAAAATTCTGTTGTTTTTGAGATGTACCGGGACTCAGTGGATGAGGAGATTTGATGGAGGGACTGAGGGATGAAGTACAATTTTATTATCTCATGGGAAAGGGATTATGGGCTGACGCCCATGATCCCTTAAGGAGGTTCCTGCAAAGCCGGATTACTCACGACTCGCTGTGCGAGTCTGATTTTTGTTTCACTAAGGCCGAGCTCATGTGAACATGGCTCCGCCTTGGTGAAACAAAAATCCCGTTCCGCCCTCAGGCGGAACGGGAGTAATCCGTCTTCGCGGAGAGAGGGGGATTCGAACCCCCGGTACAGTTACCCATACGGCAGTTTAGCAAACTGCTGGTTTAAGCCACTCACCCATCTCTCCAAAGAAATAAAACGGCTACAAAAATAGGAAAACAAGTATTAACTTCAAAATATGCCACGATTATTTATCCCTCCTTCTCTCCAGTAAAATAACATTCTCCACATGATGCGTATGTGGGAACATATCAACCGGCTGTACAGCCGCCACCCTGTACTTCTCCGACATCAAGCCCGCATCCCGTGCCTGTGTCGACGGATTACAGCTTATATAAACTATCCTTGAGGGACCGGCAGAAAGTATCTGCTCAACAACATCGGAGTGCATCCCGGCACGCGGGGGATCGGTTATAATAACATCCGGCCTTCCTTTTTCCTGAATGAATTTCTCATTCAGCAACAGTCTTATGTCACCTGCATAAAATTCAGTGTTTCCTATATTGTTTATCCCCGAATTGATCACGGCATCCTCCACCGCCGCATCAACATATTCCATCCCGATAACTTTCCCTGCCTCCCCGGCCACGTAACAGGCAATAGTCCCGGCGCCGGTGTATAGGTCATAAACCGTCTCTCTTCCTGTAAGCCCTGCAAATTCTTTTGCAATAGCATACAACTTCCCGGCCTGCAGGGTGTTGGTCTGGTAAAACGAAAGCGGCCCGATCCTGAATTTCAGGCTATCAATCTCTTCCACCAGGTGGTCATCCCCGCTGTAAAGAACCGGCACCTGGTCGGAAAGAGAATCATTCTTCTTTGTGTTTATTATATAATATAAAGAGGTGATCCGCGGGAACTCCGTCCTGAGATGTTCCATCAGACCGTTTATCCTCTCCCTCTCATCCATGAAGAAAACCACGATCACCATCACGTTTCCCGACCTTGTGGTCCTGATGATCAGGTTTCTGAGGAATCCGCTCTGCTGCCGGATATTGAAAAATGCCAGCGATTTCCTGTGAGCATACCTTCGCACTGAATCCCTTATGGCATTCGAAGGATCGGGCTGAAAATGACATTCCCTGATATCAAGCACCTTGTCAAAATACCCCGGGATATGGAAACCCAACGCATCCTCAACTATCCTGTCGTTGTCAGCGAGCATCTCCTCCCTTGTAAGCCATCGCTTGTCGGAAAACGTGAACTCAAGCTTGTTGCGGTAACCGTAGATCTCTGATGATCCGAGTATGGGTCTGACACCGGAAAGTTCCAGCTTGCCTATCCTTGTCAGGTTGTCAATCACCTGTTTCTCCTTGAATTCAAGCTGCTTTTCGTAACGCAGATGCTGCCATTTGCATCCCCCGCACACTCCGAAATGGGTGCATCGCGGTTCTATCCTGTCGGACGAGTATTCGTGGAACCTCACCGCGGTCCCTTCCATGTATTTTCTTCTTTTCTTCCTTACACGGATATCCACTACATCACCAGGTATAAGCATCGGAACAAATACCACCTGGCCGTCAACCTTTGCAACTGCATTTCCTTCCGTACCGATGTCAGTTATCTTTACCTTTTCAAGGAGAGGCATTTCCTTCTTTCTTCCCAAAATCCGATTGCTTTTTATGTTAAACCTATTGGAGACCGATCAAGAATTCAAGTCCCTTCAACATCGCCGGTACCACTGCATCACCGTGGTCAAGTCCCGGCAGTATCTCCTTTTTGCAGATAAGCGGTGATGTTCCGGCTTCTATCATGGCATCGTAAATACTTTCCGTGGTTACAGGATCCACGGAAGTATCCCCTCCCCCATGCAGAAAATACAGCGGTACCTTTGTATTCCACCCGGCGATGCTGTTGCTTGCAAGAGCATCCCTTAGCGATGAATATTTCTGATCAGTCCATATCCCTTCCAGGAAGCCGGGCGCGAACAGGTCGGGAATTGAAGTGGTAAGGCTTGCATTTATCTCCCCTGAATCTTTCTGTCCATTGTAAAGGCCGGCAAGCCTCGAGGCATAGGGTTCCCTCAGCAGATCGGAGACCGGATTAGTGAACTGCCTGTACACTGAATAAGAGTTTATTATGTATGCTATATACACCGGCATAGGGTATGTACTCAGGCCGCTCATGGCACTAAAGAGAACCGTAAGATCATAGGGCCCAGCGCCGCAAACGCTTCCCCTCAGGTTGAAGCTACCTGAATAGTCATTTTCAAGCGCCTCGTGAAGCGCCAGGGTGGCCCATCCTCCCTGTGAATAACCTGCCAGGTAAACATCATCACTGACACTGATATCCGGCAACTCCCTTTCATCCATTTCATGAAGGGCATATAGCATGTCGACACCCGACCGTACAGTGGGCTCCCTTATCAGGTAAGGATGAGCGATATCGGCCGATTCGCCGAATCCGGGATAATCAGGGATTATCACAACAAAACCCATCGAAGCAATTATCTCCACAAACTGATACATGGGACTCGACGGGAATTCCGTGGGACAGGCGGAATTAAGGGTGTTGGTCCCGTTCTGGAAACTCAGAACCGGGAATTCTCCATCCCCACGGGGTACGCAGACCAGACCGGAGGCACTTATCTCCTGTCCGCCCGCTTCACTAAGGTAAACCACTTTGAAAATATCCACCGGATACTCAATATAAGGTCTCACAACACTGATCTCAGGAAAATATCCTTCCGCTCCGTTGAGCAGGGTGTTGATATATGTAAGACTGTAAGAGGATACCGACTCCTTTGAAACAAAGTATTTGTATTCGTGATCCCTTTCACCGGAACAGGAGGCAAGAACTGCCATAAAAACTATAATTGCCAGAGCGCCTGCTATTTTCACGACATTTCTTTTCAGCATCGGGATAAACTTTTCCATAAGCCTTATGCATGATAATTTCATTGCCGAAGATAAGATTTATTGACGTAAGCGCTTGTTTTATGCCTCCCATACTTTTTCTATCTTTGCTGAGTTTTAAAAAATCAGATGCTTTCTGTACAGAATCTGACGGTCTCATTCGGAAGCCTTGACCTGCTGAACGATATCTCGTTCCTCGTGAACGAACAGGACAGAATCGGCCTTACCGGAAAAAACGGTGCAGGAAAAACAACCCTTCTTAAAGTCATAGCAGGAATCCTGAGTCCTACAAAAGGCAGAGTCGACAGACCAAAGGAATTGACAATAGGATACCTTCCCCAGCAGATGAGCGTAAGCGATTCAACCACAGTTATGAATGAGACGCTTACAGCTTTTTCCGGACTGATTTCATTATCTGAAGAAATTGAAAGATGCTCTGCTGAAATTGCCCAAAGGAAGGACTATCATTCCCGGGAATATCTTGAGCTCTGCGACAGGCTCAGCGAGACGGAAGAAAAATACAGGATACTCGGAGGAGGCAATTACCTTGCCGATACGGAACTGACGCTTGCCGGTCTGGGTTTTGAAAGAAAGGATTTCACCAGACCCACCCGGGAACTCAGCGGTGGATGGCGGATGAGAATAGAACTAGCCAAGCTGATACTGAGGAAACCTTCTCTCATCCTGCTCGACGAACCTACTAACCACCTCGATATCGAATCAATACAGTGGCTCGAGACCTTCCTTTCAGGCTATCCGGGAGCTGTGATGCTGGTGTCGCACGACAGGGCTTTCCTCGATAATGTAACCAACAGAACACTGGAAATATCCCTCGGAAAAATTTACGACTACAAGGTCCCGTGGTCAGAATATGTAATCCTCAGGGAAGAGAGACGAACCCAGCAGATTGCTTCGTTCAGGAACCAGCAGAAAATGATTGAGGACACTGAACGCTTCATCGAACGTTTCAGGTACAAGGCAACCAAGGCCATTCAGGTTCAGTCCAAGATAAAACAGCTCGACAAGCTGGAAAGAATAGAAGTGGACGAGGAAGACAATTCGGTCATGAATCTCCGCTTTCCACCGGCCCCACGATCGGGAACCGTGGTGGTGGAAGCCCGGAACCTGTCAAAAAGCTTCGGGATTCATCACGTCCTTAATAAGGTTTCAATAGTTATAACCAGGGGTGAAAAGGTGGCTTTCGTAGGAAGGAACGGGGAAGGCAAAACCACCTTCTCAAGGGTAATAACAGGCGAACTTGACTACGAAGGATCTCTTAAAATCGGTCATAATGTAAAAATCGGGTATTTCGCACAAAACCAGGATGAATTGCTGGACGAAAGCATCACGGTGCTCGAAACCATCGATAACGTGGCCAAAGGCGATATCAGGACAAAGATCAGGGATATGCTCGGCGCCTTTCTGTTCGGAGGAGATGATGTCGACAAGAAAGTAAAGGTGCTATCGGGAGGTGAACGCTCAAGACTCGCCCTGGTAAAACTCCTACTGGAACCATGCAACCTTCTGGTACTCGACGAGCCTACCAACCATCTCGACATGCGATCGAAGGATATTCTTAAACAGGCCCTGATGAGTTATGATGGCACATTAATTGTAGTTTCGCACGACAGGGATTTCCTCGACGGACTGGTAACAAAAGTTTTTGAATTCAGGCATAACAGGATCAGGGAACATCTTGGCGGTATATATGACTTCCTCAGAAACAAGAAGATCGCAAGCCTGAGAGAGATCGAAAGAAAGGACAGGGCCAAAGTTGATGCAGTGAAAGAGGATGCTTCTTCCAACAAACAAAAGTACCTTGAAAAAAAGGAATACGAAAGATCGCTGCGAAAGCTCAGGAGAAAACTCGAGGACTCGGAGAAGAGAATCGGGGAAATGGAAGCGGAACTATCGGAGATATACAAGAAGCTGATGGACAATCCCGATCCCGCCGACAGCGAAGCTTTATATTTAAAGCATGAAGAACTGAAAAAGGAACTCGATGAAGAGATGAATAACTGGACCGATTATTCGTACGAAGTGGAGGAATTTGAAAAAACGTCAGATGAAGATGGAATATCCGAGAATTGAAAAAGAATACCCTGTACATGTATATGACACAGGCCCCGACGGACGACTGAGCCTGCATGCCCTGTTCAATTATTTCCAGGATATCGCGTCCGACCATGCAATCGTACTGGGTTACGGAAGGGACGAACTGCTGAAGCAAAATCATTTCTGGGTGCTGTCAAGAATATATGCAGAAATCGATTCTCTTCCGGCGTGGAATGAAAAAATATCACTTGCCTCCTGGCCAAGAGGAACCGACAAACTCTTTGCCCTCAGGGATTTTGAGATGAAATTCGCCGAAGGGCAGATTCTGGCCCGGGCAACTTCATCGTGGCTGATAATCGACAGAGACAGCAAACGGGTCCAGCGACCCGACATCAATCTGACAAGGCTCAACTCATACCTGGCGGAAAAAAGCTGCACCCTGAGAAATGCCGCGAAAATTGAAGCGGCTCCTCCCGGCGGCTCAAGCAGTCAGCCATTCAGGGTCAGAATCAGCGACCTCGATGTAAACCTTCATACCAACAATTCCAGCTACCTCCTTTGGGTAATCGATACATATAAGCTTGATTTCATGCTCCGGAATGTACCTATGTCAGTCGAAATAAACTATCTTTCCGAATCGCGCTTCGACGACACCGTGGTAATAGTCACATCCTGCAGCGAAAACGATCCGGACCTTTTCAGCCATTCAGCGATCAGGCCGGCCGACAACACCGAGCTTTGCAGGGTAAGAATACGTTGGAAAAGAATACTTTAGTAAAATTAATATGTCAGGAAAATGAACCGGAACAATCCTTTTGGGAATTACAGGGCATCGATCTTTGCCGGGCTCATTCTAATGCTTATGGTTTCGTGCAGCATTACAAAAAACGCCGCTGTCGATACCAAGGACCTATCCTATCTATATAACCCTACAAAAAGTTCCTTCAGGCCGGGCTTCAGTGTTTTCAATGAATCTCCCAACAGATCGGTGCTTACAGTAAGGTTCCCGGCTTCAAGCCTTTTTTTCTCCGAGGCCAATCCAAAAGGAATTCCTACTGCACAACTCCTGGTTACGGTCAAATTATTCAATATCTCCGCGGGAAGGTTGCTGACCGACACAGCTTTCGTCGACCTCGACATAATCAGGGAGGAAGGACGGCAGGATTACCTTTACAAGCTTCCGCTCAAAGTCGAACCCGGATACGATTACAACGCCGAAGTGAAGATACTCGACCAGTTAAAGGCAGAGGTAGTGCAGGCCTTCGTGCCCTTCAACACCATGTCCCCCGGCAACAGGTATAATTTCATGGCAAGGAGCCATTCAGGCAAAAACGAGCTTCTCAGTCCGGTTGTCAGACCAAACCAGTTTGTTAATCTTCTCTACCCGAATATGCCGGTCGACAGCCTTTTCATATCGGTCTTCAAACCCTTGTCTGAAGTACCTTATCCCCCGTCAATTCTACTTCCCGAGAAAACAATAGATTACGATCCCGATACCATTATAGCAATGGCATGGTCCGATACACTGCCCCTCATGTTCCCTGATGAAGGAGTGTATTTCTGCGCTCCTGAAAGGAAATCGGAGGAGGGATTCACATTTCTGAATTTCGGCCCCGGTTATCCGCTAATGAATGATCCCGAATTTATGATCCGTCCCCTTGCATACCTGGCGTCAGAAGAAGAAATGAACACGATACGTTCAGCCGACAGACCAAAACTCGCTCTCGATGACTTCTGGCTGAAATGCGGCGGGAATGTTGACAGATCGAGGGAACTGATAAGGATCTTCTATACCAGGATACTCTATGCCAATCATTACTTCACATCCTTCAAGGAAGGATGGAGAACGGAAAGGGGAATGATTTACACCATCTACGGTCCGCCCGATAAAGTCTATAAAAAATCGGATGAAGAAAGCTGGGGATACAGGAGACCTGTTCTTAAGTCATCATGGGGAGGAAGGCTCCACCTCCAGGAACGATACCTGTTCTTTAACTTCAAGCTGAGAAACAGCCGTTTCTCCGACAATGACTATTACCTCAGCCGGAGCGAAACACTGGTCTCATATTGGGACAGGGCAGTTGCAAGCTGGAGGAAAGGACTTGTTTTCAGGCTCGACAATCCGGAGGATCTTTAAAATAATCGAATGAAAGAAAGCGACTGCATTTACGGCCTCAGGCCTGTTATCGAGGCTATCAGAGCCGGAAAACAAATCGACAGGCTGCTGATCAGACAGGGCCTCCAGGGTGCCCTTTACCATGAACTGATGACGGAGGTTCGCGAACATAAGGTCGCGTTCCAGATAGTACCGCTGGAAAGAATTGAACTTGTCACCCGAAAAAACCATCAGGGCGTACTTGCATGGCTCTCACTGATAGAATTCCAATCTATAGAGATGCTTCTTCCCATGATATTCGAAAAGGGAGAAGATCCGCTTATCATCGCCCTTAACGGGGTTTCGGATGTAAGAAACTTCGGAGCCATTGTCAGAAGCGCCGAATGCCTTGGAGCCCATGCAGTTGTGATACCTGCTAAGGGGTCGGCGCGAATAACTGCCGATGCTGTCAAAACATCGGCCGGAGCTCTCCATACCCTTCCCGTATGCAGGGAATCAAGTATTGTAAAGACTGTGCAGTTCATGAAGGAATCAGGCCTGAAAGTAATTACTGCCGTGGAGAAATCAGGAGACATAGTTTCAGAAACCGACCTCAGGGGACCGCTGGTAGTGATAATGGGTTCGGAAGACAAGGGTATCAGCCCTGAACTGACTGCACTTGCCGACCGGCAGGTACGAATACCCATGAAAGGCGGTATCAGTTCACTGAACGTATCAGTGGCAGCAGGAATAATTCTTTATGAGATTGCAAGGCAGAGATCCAGGATCAGGCAATAATGCCAAGAATCCTCTGATCCAGCATTGCCTGGTCATGGGTGAATGAAGCAAGACCTGCAAGGGCAAGCAGCGTGTCGGGAGCTATCGTGCCTTCCTTCAGTCTTTCCTTCCATCTTGAGAATACCGGTATCTTACCGTCGGTGGCAATGGCGGCAGCCTCATCCTTAGTGAGATGCGGGAACATATCACCGCATCCCTCCTCGTGGGCAATACTGACTATCTCCCGGCCCGTGGACGGCAGTTTCTCATAAAGCCTTTCGGCTAAACCCAGCACCCTGTCATCAACTTCCCAGAATTTTTCAATTCCGTAATCTACTGCCGAAGGATAGATACTGACTTCATAGTTCTCGTGAGTGCGCGATTCAAACTTACCGCTGAGCGTCTTCCTGCCGGCTGATGCCACCTTCGGCGGCATTGTGAAGACATCCGTGCCGGAAAGCATCTCAAGCTGATTATGATGCCTGAGGCTGGCTGCAATCAGTGAGGTATTCCATTCGTTCCGCGCCGAGAATGCAGTTACCCAGTTCTGGGTAGCAATCACGGCTCTCTCTCCTGCACCCGATCCGTCACCAAGCTTGTTATCCTTCATGAAAGCTCCTATCCTTCCCAGGAAAACATTTACATAATCAGGCCGGGCAGCCCTGGTAACCAGTACATTCTGCCTGGCGCTGAATCCGAGCGTGAAATTAATCCTTACACCTGTTTCCCTGAGTTTGCGGGCACCAATCAGACCTTCAGCAGTAAAAGGAACTTTTATGATGAAATGATCGGGACAGATTTCATGATATCTCTTTCCATAATACTCTATTGCCTTTATATCATGGGCCGTATCGGTGTGAAGCTCGACACTTACATAAGCGCCGAATTTAGATGCCAGCCGCAAGCCATGCCTTGCATTGAGCATAAAAGCTATTTCCCTTACCCGCGACTCAAGAGGAAGCTCATGTACAATATGCCTGGCTTCCGCGATGAACACATCGTAGATTCCTTTCTGTATCTCATTGTTCAGAAGGGTGTTATTGGTTGTCAGAGCGCTCATCTCAGCCGACCAGTTGGCCTCAGCCTCCTCGATATCGCCAGTGTCGAGCCACAGCTCCGTACCGGTATCCCTTAATGATTGCCAGAATGAATCATTCTTTCCCTTAACATGCTTCTCATACAGATTCGCCCAGATAAAATCGCTTATTCGCGTATTCAGATCGGCCATATTACAAGTTTGTTTCAGATTTTACTTTTTCCCCCGGTTGCCCACAATGAATTATCAGATATTAACAATCACGCTGACTGAGATCTTTCCCGGAACCCTGCAAAAATATACAAATTTCCGTGCCGGTCTTACCGAATATTAATAGCTTTATATCGCAAATAAAAAATCAGTGTTATGAAGATATTTCCGGGATTATTGCTGCTCTTAAGCTTTATTCCGCTCCAGGGGCAGATCGTATATGAAAAGTACTTCACCGACAAGGTTTTGCGATTCGACTTCATGCTTGCCGGCAACAGCAGCGAAACGCTTGTATATCCTGTGGGAATGAAAGAGGAACAGTATTTTGCAGGATCGAGACAGAATCTTGTTGATCCCTTCGGTTACGGTAATTTCAAGTATGAAGTTTTCGACTCAACGGGAAGTGTTCTCATTTATTCAAGGGGATTCTGCACCCTCTTCCAGGAATGGCAGACAACTGAAGAAGCCCGCAACACCAACAGGAGCTTCTACGAAGTTGCCACCATGCCCTTCCCGAAAGACAAAATACGGTTCGTCCTCAGCATAAGGGAAAAGAACGGAAACTTCTCCCGGATTTATGAAACCGCTATTGATCCGAACGACTTCTATATCAGAAAGGAAAAGCCTTTGGATACGAACTTCTCAAGAATATACGGAAAGAGCGATCCTGCAGTCTCCGTCGACCTGGCGTTCATAGCCGAGGGATACAGGGCAGATGAAATGGATAAATTCAGGGACGACGTGAAGAAACTGACAGATGTACTTATGGCCGAACCCCCTTTCAGTGAATACCCCGACAAAATAAACATCTGGGCAGTAGAAGCTGTTTCGCAGGATTCGGGAACCGACGTTCCGGGTGAAAGGATTTATGTGAACACTGCACTGAACTCCACTTTCTACACCTTCGGAACCGACAGGTACCTGACCACCACCGACATCAAGGCGGTAAACGATTTTGCTTCCCTTGTACCACACGACAATATAATAGTCCTTGTCAACAGTAACAGGTACGGAGGTGGAGGGGTTTACAACTATTACAGCGGCCTGACAGCCGGACACAAGCTTTCGCCTATGGTTTTCATGCATGAATTCGGGCATGGCTTTGCCGGACTAGGCGATGAATATTATACATCGGATGTGGCATATGATGAGTTCTATCCGCTTAATGTCGAGCCCTGGGAACCAAATATCACAACCCTGGTCAACTTTGAATCAAAATGGAAAAACCTTATCTCAAAAGATACACCCCTGCCTACTCCGGCAGAGGAAAGATTCAATAATACGATCGGATTGTTTGAGGGAGCCGGCTATTCTGCCAAAGGGATTTACAGGGCTGAAACAGACTGCCGCATGAAAAGCAACGGCCCCCGCGGATTTTGTACAGTATGCCGGGAAGCCCTCAGGAAAATGATTGAGTACTACATAAAATAGTTTCGGAAATCCCTGCTTCCCCGCCTATTGCTCCCGCGTAATGGATTCTACTTAATCGCTACTCCTCAAATAGTTCTTTTGCCGTTTCCAGTGGTATCTCCCTGTTCCCGACGTATGCAACCACTTTTGCTTCACTGTAACCGTTCCGTCTTAGCAGGTCAGCATATTCGGAAGCACTTTCAAAAGTGATAAATTTTCCTATCAGGTATACCAGGCTTTCGTCTTCAGCCTGAATAATATCAAAACCCCTGTTTCCTGCCATGGTCCTGAACAACCCTGTTGTCTCCTCATTCAGCGGCTTGCCCGATCTTGTAACTTCAACCCTGAAGGAAAGGGTTGCAGGTTCAGAAGGTTTAGCGGCCTGCACCTCAGTTTCCTGAAGCGACTTGTTGCTCCACTCCCCTTCCATCAGAAGCGCTCGTTCGAGCGAAACCGGCTTGTCGTCAAGAACTGCCGTCAGAAAAGCATCCCTGAATCCCATCTGTTTCATGACAGTCAGCGACTTTTCGGCATCCTTCCTCATACGGAACATTCCTGCATAATATCTGACGGATGATTTTCCCGGCGAAGTGAAACCGTAAACGGGGGTAATCCCCTTGAAGAAAGACAGATCGACGGGCTTGCTGAAAACCCCCACCTGTATCCTGTAAACAAGTCCGGCAGGTGTTTTCGGATCATAGGAAATATTCTGATTCCCATAGCCTGCCGGATCGCTTTCAACCCTGAAAAGCGAGACAACGATCGGGGCCTGCCGCGGTTTTTCCTGATCAATCTGCTGACTAACAGGAGTGGAGGTATGGATCCCGGCAAAACCAAATTTTTCATCCGCCATTCTCTGATAATCACCTGCAAGCGCCTTAGCTTTCGCCTCACCGGCAGCAGCCTCCCTCTGCTGCACGGGGGAAAGCCTGTCATACTGCTTCCTGTAGCCGGTTGCAATGGCATACAGCGAGTCAGCCATCACCTGGTACTTCATGACTTCCGACAGTAAGCTGTCATACGCGGCCGGAACTTCCAACTTTACAGGAAGCTGTTTCTCCACGACATTCTCAGACGATCCCGCAACTGCATACCTGCCACTTGTTTTTTCAGGTCCAAGACTTCCGGTAAGTTCCCTGCATTCCTTTAAATACCTCGCAACATTCATCCCCCTTGCCTTTTTCCTGCCGGCCTTCTCCGTGAATGTATCATAGGCATCAGCTGCTTCAGGAAATCTGCCTTCAAGCTGATAGGCCCTGCCAAGATAAAACCAGGCATCATCAGGAATGATTTCCGATCCGCCGGAATAGCTTAACACTTCGTCCAGATATTCAATCGCCTTCTCAGGATCGCTGTTCATGTTGACCAGGCAGACAGCTGAATAGTATTTATAAATAGGAAGGGAATATATTTCCAGTAACGACTCAAATTCATCAAGAGCCCAGTTGTACTCTCCCCTTCCGAAGGCTTCCATTGCAATCTCCCTGGATGGCCTGACCGACAGTCGCTGCGAATACAATATCCCCTGAACAGCAGCAAGCGCGAGCAAAACTACCCATATCAACCGGCTGTATTTTATTCTTTTACCCACTAAATCCCCGTGTTGCAAGTAAAGCTTCCAAAGTTAAGCGCTCAAATCATCGCGTAAATTACAAAGCCTTTTTCTGAAAATCTCATGTTAATAACAATTTCTGCCTTATGTTCAGAAAACGACTCAAACTTCGTAAATTTAACCCTAAATACAAAATTTACACCCTTATGGTAATACTAAAGGAAGGCATGGCTGCCCCGCCGTTCGAAGGCATTGATCAGGAAGGCCGTATAGTTAGGCTCAGCGATTTCAAAGGCAAAAAACTGGTTCTCTATTTTTATCCCAAAGACAATACTCCGGGATGCACGGCAGAAGCCTGCAACCTGCGCGACAACTACGATGATTTCCTGAACAGGGGTTTTGCAGTTGTCGGAGTAAGTGCCGACAGCGAGAAATCGCACAGGAACTTTGCTGAAAAACACTCTCTCCCCTTCCCGCTTTTAGCCGATACTTCAAAGAAGATAGTGACTGATTACGGCGTATACCGGGAAAAGAAAATGTATGGAAAAAACTTTCTCGGAATTGTCAGGACAACTTTCATAATTGATGAGAACGGGCAGATAGAGTCAGTAATCGGCAAGGTAGACACAAAAAACCACTCGGAACAGATATTCAAATTATACCAGTAACAAATAGCATTATGAGCAACGAAAAAAAAGAAATCAGCAAGGAAAAGCTGAAAGCACTTGAAGTAACAATCGGGAAAATCGAAAAGGATTTTGGCAAGGGAACCATTATGAAACTGGGTGACCATGCCATTGAAAATATCCAGGTAATATCATCGGGATCAATAGGACTCGATTTTGCACTGGGTATAGGAGGATACCCAAGGGGCAGGGTTATAGAGATATACGGACCCGAAGCCTCAGGAAAAACCACGCTGGCAATCCATGCCATAGCCGAAGCACAGAAAAACGGCGGTATTGCCGCCATAATTGATGCAGAACATACTTTTGACAGAAACTATGCTGAAAAGCTTGGCGTCGACATCGAAAATCTGCTGATTTCCCAACCCGACAGCGGGGAACAGGCTCTCGAAATAACTGATAACCTTATCCGTTCCGGTGCCCTCGACATAGTAGTTATCGACTCAGTCGCGGCACTCACGCCCAAGGCAGAGATCGAAGGCGAAATGGGCGATTCCAAGATGGGACTCCAGGCCAGACTGATGTCGCAGGCCCTTAGAAAACTAACAGCAAATATCAGCAAAACAAACACTTCGTGCGTTTTCATTAACCAGCTCAGGGAAAAAATCGGGGTGGTATTTGGAAATCCCGAAACGACAACCGGGGGTAATGCACTGAAGTTTTATTCCTCCGTCAGGGTCGATATTCGCCGGATAAACCAGATTAAGGATGGAGAAGATGTCGTAGGCAACAGGACAAGAGTGAAAATCGTAAAGAATAAACTCGCTCCGCCATTCAGAAAAGCCGATTTCGACATCCTCTACGGGGAAGGTATCTCGCAATTGGGCGAAATCATCGACCTCGGGGTTGATTATGATATAATCAAAAAAAGCGGCTCGTGGTTCAGCTACGGCGATACCAAACTGGGCCAGGGAAGGGATGCCGTAAAACAGATCATAAAAGACAACCCTGAACTATATGACGAACTGAAACAAAAAGTAACCGAAGCTCTTAAAAATAATAATAAATAGACTATCCACCATGAAGAGGACATCTTACCTGTTGATGATCGCGATCGTCCTGATCCACTTTTCCTGTAAACGAAACTCATCTGTACAAAGCTCCGCTGAAGCTCCGGAGGACATAAACACCAGCCTTACTGCCGAAGAAAAGGCAGGAGGCGTGATGACTCCCGAGATCATGCATAAATTTGGCCGGCTGGGATCAATTGCACTGTCGCCCGACGGTTCAACCGTGCTTTATACAGTAACCCTTACCGACCTGCCCACTGAAAGAAGGCAAACCGATATATATGCCATCCCCGCGGCGGGAGGTGAAGCGGTCAGGCTCACAACAGGAGGAGGATACTCACCCCAATGGTTTGACAATGGAAATAAAATAGCATTCATAAGCGGGTCCGATCTCATGACAATGAATCCCGACGGAACTGAAAAAACCAGGGTGGAAGGCATTTCCGGATTCGAAATGTTCAATATATCCCCCGACGGGAAAAAGATCCTATTCACAAAAAGAGTAAAACTCGACCAGACGGCTATCGAAAAGCATAAGCTGCCCAATGCAAAGGTCAGAATCATTAATGACCTGATGTACAGGCACTGGGACGCCTGGAGCGATTATTCATACAGCCATATCTTCATCGCTTCATTCAACGGGAAAACCGTTTCAGGCGAAAAGGACATCATGAAGGACCAGAGGTTTGAGTCGCCCCTGGCACCCTATTACAGTGAAAGCGAGATAGCATGGAGCCCCGACGGCAAGTACATAGCGTACACATCCAAGAGACTCATAGGAATTGAGGACGCCAGAAGCACCAACTCCGACATCTACCTCCATGAGCTGGCATCAGGAAAAGAAATCAACATCACTGAAGGCAACCTTGGATATGACAGGTGTCCGGTATTCTCACCCGACGGGTCAAAGATCGCGTACCAAAGTATGGAAAGGAACGGTTATGAGGCTGATCTCGACCGCCTCTTCGTTTACGATATCAACAGCCAGACCCGCAACTGGATATCAAAGGGATGGCAGTTCGATGTTGAAAACCTGACCTGGGAAGGCGAACAAAAGCTCTGGTTTACCTGCTCTCATCTCGGTACCGCCCAGATTTTCAGGACGGACATGAATACCGGGATTATTGAAAAAGTTACCGAAGGAGTACATAACCTGGGGCCGATCTGCCTCAGCGGGGAAGTAATGGTTGCCGGAATAGCCTCAATGTCAATGGCTCCCGAAATAGCAACAGTTGACATGTCATCAGGGAAGATCAGTCAAATCACTTCCATAAACAGGCATATCTACGAATCGGTTAACATGGGCAAGGTTGAGGAAAAATACATAAAGACAAAGGATAACAAGGACCTGCAGATGTGGGTGGTGTATCCTCCCTCATTCAATCCTTCGGAGAAATACCCTTCTCTTCTTTTCTGTAACGGCGGACCTCAGTCGACACTCGACCAGTTCTGGTCGTACAGGTGGAACCTCCAGATGATGGCTGCAAAGGGATATATTGTCTACGCACCCAACAGACGAGGCGTTGCCGGCTTCGGACAGGCCTGGAAGGAACAGATTTCAGGCGACTACGGCGGGGCAAACATGCAGGATTATCTCGATGCCGCTGATGCCATGGCCGCGGAATCGTACGTGGATCGCGAAAGGATGGGAGCTGTGGGAGCCAGCTACGGAGGATTCTCGGTTTACTATCTTGCAGGCATACATGGCGGACGATTCAAAGCGTTCATTTCCCACTGCGGGATGTTCAACTTCACAAGCTGGTACGGTTCCACCGAGGAACTGTGGTTCCCAAACAAGGACATCGAAGGACCGTACTGGAACAATCCAAAAAGCTACCGCTTCTCCCCGCACCTCAGGGTCGAGGAATGGGATACACCCATTTTGATAATAGTGGGCGCCAACGACTTCAGGATCCCCTACACCCAGAGCCTGGAGGCCTTTCAGGCCGCGCAGTTACTTGGCATCCCGAGCAGGCTGCTGTTCTTCGATGATGAAACCCACTTCGTCGTCAGACCGCACAACGCGGTAATCTGGCAAAGAGAGTTCTTCGAATGGCTTGATACATACCTGAGGTAAACAAATCCGGCTTCAGCGAAGGCCCTGCGCCGGGCTAAGAGCCAAGAAGTTTCATTACCAGATCTACTTTGGCATCGATTGGCAGTTCGCCGTCAATCCAGTGGATTACAACGCCTTTCCGTTCCATGCCGCGGAACCAGGTCATCTGTCTCTTTGCAAACTGGTGAATGGCAATCTCCAGCGACCTGCTCATGGCTTCATATTCCATCCTTCCCGTCAGGTAAAGAGTAATGTATTTATATTCAAGGCCGTAATAAATCAGGGTATCCGGATCAACCCCCCGGTCCAGAAGCTTCTCCACTTCCTGTATCATCCCCCCGGCGAGCCTGGCCTTAAGCCTGGTGCTGATCCTTTCCCTGCGCATCTCACGGTTGTAAAGCACCCCGACCACCAGGGGATTTGAAACAGGAAATGAGGCAATAGTCTCGGCATGCAGGGCAAGGTATCTTTCAATCTCAATGGCCCTGATTGCCCTCTTTCTGGTATCAATATCGGTAATGTTGTGGAGTTTCCTGTAAGTCGAAAGGATGGCCGTCAGTTCCTCCATTGTTTTATCTTCAAGACTCTTTCTCAGATCAGGGTCGGGAGGCACCTCCGGAAGCCTGTAAGCCGACACCACCGAGTCGATATACATTCCTGAGCCTCCGCAAACAACAGGGAATCTGTTCTTTTCCCTCAGGGCGGTCAAAACCTTTACAAAATCGCGCTGGTACTCGAACACATTGTAGCGGTAACCCGGATCCCTGATGTCGATCAGATGGTACGGAACCTTTATCCCGTCAACAATGTAATCATCGAGATCCTTCCCCGTGCCAATATCCATCTGCCTGTAAACTTGCCTGGAGTCAGCGCTGATTACATCGCCGCCAAGCCCGTGGGCAAGCCTTGCAGCCAGGCTTGTCTTGCCCGATGCAGTAGGCCCCGTAACAACAAGCATGTCGTACCGAACGGTGTTCTTTGCCGGTTCATTCATGGAGAATTCTAAATATGAAGCAAATTACCATAAATTTATTTAATTTTGGCTCTCTAAATTAGCTTGCAGATGGATTTTAAATTTCTGGCTGATACGGTCAGGAACATTATCCTGAATACCGTAAAGGAATGGGATTCGATATATACGGAAAACAGGCCCGCGAGTTTGTTTTCAAGAAGCCTGTTCTTTCCCCTGGTGACACTTGCTTCAATTTCAACTTTCCTGGGAGCATTCCTCTTTACCAACACGGAACTGACCAATATCTATTCCCTCATTGCCGGAATAAGATACTTCATTGTGATGACAATAGTCGTTTACGGAACAGCATTGGCCCTGAGAGAGATAATGAGAAGCTTCGGTTACAGGAACGATTCAGGCACTGCTTTCAAGATTGTCTCCGTCTCAGTAGTTCCCCTGCTACTCTGCCAGATAGTAAGCCAGCTTTTTGAGTCATTCATTTTCGTGAACATCCTCGCTTTTTTCGGTTTATACATTCTGTACACAGGCATTGAAAGAATGATCTCCCCCTCGGAATCAGACCGCATCAAAATAATACTGGCCGTTTTGCTTGTTTTCTTTCTCCTGTTCATCCTAACCGGTAGAATTATAGCCCAAATAAGCGATAAATTCTATTTCTCAATCTTTGCCTGAAACATAATATGAGATCGGCCGGTTCAAATATTGTGATAAAAAACAAAAAGGCATCTCACGATTATGTGTTTCTTGAAAAGTTCATTGCCGGCATCAAGCTTACCGGCACAGAGATCAAGTCGATAAGGGCCGGAAAGGCTGCCCTCACTGATGCTTTCTGCCAGTTTACAAACGGGGAACTGTATCTGAAGGGCATGCATATATCCGAATACTGGTGGGGAAATCTCAATAACCACGATCCGCTAAGGGAAAGGAAACTCCTTCTGACCAGAAGGGAGTTGAGAAAGCTGGAAAGAAAGGTAAAGGAGACAGGCCTTACAATAATTGCAATAAAGGTTTTCATAAACGACAGAGGCCTGGCCAAAGCCGAGATAGCCCTCGCGAGAGGCAAGAAGGAATATGACAAGCGCGAAACCCTGAAACGACGCGATGCCGACAGGGAACTCGACAGAATAAGAAAAAAGTGATCAGAAGTTCGGGCTGAGCAGATACCTTGAGTAGAACCTGTAAATATTCTCCACAGCCTCGTCAGCGGTATCAACAAGTGTAAAGATATCAAGGTCCTCAGGCGAGATATTACGCTCCTCTGCCAGCATAACCTGTTTTATCCATTCAATAAGTCCGGTCCAGTATTTAACTCCTACCAGTATTATGGGGAATTTGCCGATTTTCTTTGTCTGGATCAGTGTAAGGGCTTCAAACAACTCATCGAAGGTGCCGAAGCCGCCCGGAAGAACAATGAATCCCTGGGCATACTTCATGAACATCACTTTCCTCACAAAGAAATGATCGAAGGTTATGAGCTTGTCTGAATCGATGAAAGCATTGGCACGCTGTTCAAACGGAAGATCAATGTTTATACCCACCGATTTGCCGTTACCCTTCCTGGCTCCCTTGTTTGCAGCCTCCATTATCCCGGGACCGCCCCCGGTTATCACTCCATAGCCGTTCTGAACCAGTTTGAAAGCTATTTCTTCAGCCAGCTTGTAATACTTGTCATTATAATGAGTCCGGGCCGATCCGAATATTGAAACACAGGGTCCTATCCTGGCCAGCTTCTCAAAACCCTCAACCAGTTCGGCAATGATCTTGAACACTCTCCACGAATCGGTCACATGAATCTCATGCCACGACTTCTCCGCGAATGCTTCACTGATCGGGTCATTCTGCATCTCATCCTTCATAAGCTTGTTTTTGTAGAATTCAAATATATATAAAATCTAATCCCTGAGCTCATGCTCAAGAAATTTGGCAGTGTGACTGTCACGGCATTTCAGAAGCTCTTCGGGTGTGCCGGCAAATACAAGGTATCCGCCGTTCTTACCCCCTTCCTTCCCAAGGTCAATAATGTAATCGGCCATCTTGATCACATCCATGTTATGTTCGATCACTATCACGGTGTTACCCCTGTCGACCAGTTTGTTGAGAACATCCAGGAGAACCCTTATATCTTCAAAGTGAAGACCTGTTGTCGGCTCGTCAAGAATGTAGAGCGTCCTGCCCGTATCCTTTCGCGACAGCTCGGCAGCCAGCTTGATCCTCTGCGCCTCACCTCCCGACAATGTAGTCGATGGCTGGCCAAGCCTTATATATCCAAGTCCAACATCCTGCAGTGTCTTGATCTTGTGATATATCGACGGGACGTTTGCAAAGAATTCCACGGCCACGTTGACAGTCATGTCGAGGACATCACTTATTGACCGGTCCTTGTATTTCACCTCAAGAGTCTCGCGGTTGTACCTCTTCCCGTTGCAATCTGTACAATGCACATAAACATCGGGGAGAAAATTCATCTCGATGGTTTTGACGCCTGCCCCCTGGCATCCCTCGCAGCGGCCGCCCTTCACGTTGAAAGAGAACCTGCCGGCACTGAATCCCCTGATTCTTGCCTCCGTGGTCTGCTCAAAAAGCTTCCTGATATCGGTGAAAACACCCGTGTAAGTTGCAGGGTTGGATCTGGGCGTCCTGCCGATAGGCGACTGGCTAACTTCTATTACCTTGTCGAGATACTCCATCCCCAGAATATCCTTGTATGGAAGCGGCATCTTGCCTGAGTTGTGAAACCTCCTCGCCAGGGCCGGATGAAGTGTCTGGTTCACAAGCGATGATTTTCCGCTTCCCGATACGCCGGTGATGCAAATAAAAGTTCCCAGGGGGAAAACGGCATCCACGTTCTTCAGATTGTGTCCCGAGGCTCCTGTCATGATAAGGAATTTGCCGTTACCCTTCCTCCTTTCACCCGGTATATTTAATTTATTGGTGTTGTTGAGATAAGCTGCCGTAAGAGTGCCAAAAGCCCTGATCTTCTCCGGCGATCCCACTGCCACAACTTCTCCGCCGTGACGTCCGGCACCCGGACCCATGTCGATGATATAATCCGACGATTGTATCATCTCCTTGTCGTGTTCAACCACTATAACCGAGTTACCCGCGTCCCGCAATCGCTTAAGGGAGGTTATGAGCCTCCTGTTGTCTCTCTGGTGAAGTCCGATGCTGGGTTCATCGAGGATATACAGAACATTCACCAGCCTCGAGCCTATCTGCGTTGCAAGCCTTATGCGCTGGCTTTCTCCTCCCGAAAGAGTCCGGGCTCCCCTGTTAAGCGAAAGGTAATCGAGTCCAACCTCAACAAGGAATCCAAGCCTGCCCCTTATCTCCTTGAGTATCTCCGCGGCAATGATCCTCTGCCTTTCCTGCATCCTTTCCTCAATATTCTCCATGAATACCGATAATTCCCTGATATCCATTGCAGCAAGCTCCCCGATATGCTTCCCGTCGATCCTGAACCACAGAGATTCTTTCTTCAGCCTTGTTCCGCCGCAGTCGGGACATACATCATACTGAACATACTGATCCTTTATCTTCTGACCGTTCTTCTTACCGTTTATCACTTCGAGGTTCCCGACAAAACTGACCACTCCCTCAAATGTCATGGAATAATTTGAAGTCATCCCGAGCGGAGTGTTCGAAAGCCTGAGTATCTCATCCGAGCCGTAAAGCACTTTGTTAAGAGCCTCTTCTGGTATGTCCCTTATGGGAGTGTCGATGGTGAATCCGTTCTTGTCGGCAATTGCCTCTATCTGCCAGAAGATCCATATATTCTTGTACCTGCCAAGAGGTTCTATACCTCCCTTCCTGATGCTTAACGAAGGATCGGGAATCATTTTGCTGATATCAATGCTTGAGACCTCCCCGAGTCCGTTGCAGTGGGGACAGGCTCCAAGCGGTGAGTTGAATGAGAATGTATGGGGAGCAGGCTCATTGTATGAGATGCCTGTCACCGGGCACATCAGATGACGGCTGAAGTACCTCGGTTCCGGATCTTCCGCATCGAGTACCATCATAACGCCGTCACCCTGATCGAGCGACATCTGGACGGATTCGTGCAAACGCTTGTCGCTGACATCCCCAACCCTGAACTTGTCGACAACCAGCTCGATGTTGTGAGTCTTGTACCTGTCGAGCCGGAGCCCGTGAGTAATCTCCCTTATCTCGCCATTGATCCTGACATTGAGAAATCCTTTCCGCCGGAGCTGTTCAAAGAGCTCCCTATAATGTCCTTTCCTCCCCTTCACCAGAGGCGACAGAAAATATATCTTCCTGCCGGAATACCGGCGGGTAACAAGTTCAAGTATCTGCTCGTCGGTGTACCTTACCATCTTCTCGCCCGAAGCCCATGAATACGCTTCCCCGGCCCTGGCATAAAGAAGCCTGAGAAAATCATATATCTCGGTAATGGTGCCTACGGTCGATCTTGGATTCTTATTGGTTGTTTTCTGCTCAATGGAAATTACCGGGCTCAGTCCGGTTATCTTGTCAACGTCGGGCCTTTCCATTCCCCCCAGAAACTGCCGGGCATAAGCTGAAAGGGTTTCCATATACCTCCTCTGTCCCTCGGCATATATGGTATCAAAGGCCAGCGACGATTTGCCGCTCCCGCTAAGTCCGGTGATCACAACCAGCCTGTTCCTCGGAATGGTGACATCTATGTTCTTGAGATTATGAACCCTGGCTCCGTATACCCTGATCTCTTCCTTCATTACAACACCAACATGACAGCTATCAGTCGCTATTACCCCCGAAAACACGGGTGCGCATTCCCTCATCAGGGATCTTTATAAAATACTCCTTGTTCGGACGGGGCGAAAAATAAGGTTTCCTGAGCCAGGGGTTAAGGAACTTCAGTATTTTGTAATTCGTATTGTATTTCGCCGCGAAATCCGAAAAATTGGAAATGGCAGTGTCAACTTTCAGTTCAGTGTAGGAAAGAGGAGGATAAAGATCAGCCGGGGATATGTCAAAACCGTATCGCGCCGGATCGCTTATCACAAGCTTGTAGGCAACAACCCTGAAAATATACCTTGCTGTCTCCTCGTTCAACAAAAGGTCGTAGTAGTTATCCTGCTTCTGTATCCGGATCTGCTCATCAACCGATGCTCTGCCACTGTTATAGGATGCCGCCGCCATTGTCCAGCTGCCGTACTTCTCATATGACTTCCTGATAAAGTTGCAGGCAACTTCGGTAGATTTCTCCAGATGATATCTCTCGTCAATTACATTGTTTATCTCCATTCCCAATTCCCTGCCGGTGGCGGCCATTATCTGCCAGAATCCGGTGGCCCCGCTCGGTGACACCACATTGCTGAATTCACTTTCAGCTGCCACCAGGTATTTGAAATCGTCGGGAATATTATTCTCCCTTAAAATCTTTTCAATTACAGGAAAATACCTGTTGGCCTTCTTGATTATAAGGATAGTTGAAGAATGTCTGAACGCGGTTACAAGCAGTTCACGGTCGAGACTTTCGCGGGTATCAAAATTCTCCAGGGGTACTCTCTCTCCTGCAAAGCTAACTTCATCGGGTATCCTGTAAGGCCTGTTGAAGAAGGCGGAATCGACCGGCGAAAGGGGTTCATAGTTCCGCGTAAAACTCTTAAAGCTCTGGTTTACAATAAAGACTGAAACGGCCAGACCAACCAATCCTATTCCAAAAACCAGCGAACGTATATTCGATTTAAGCATGATTCAATTGCGGGTGATAAAACAAGCTGCAAAGGTAGTGATTTTACGGCTTATAAATTAGCCGGCATAATCCTGAAATGAACAAAAAGAGATAAAAAGGACTGAAAAGGAATTCAGCCTGGAGGCGGACTTGTCAGAAGCGGTACGACAGACCTGAGAAAATCCCGAATGAGTAAGGATTGACCGTAATGCTTCCTATATTACTGAAAGGATTAAGATAATAACGGAAGGTAGGTTCAAGATTCAGGGATATCTTATCATTGAGAGTATATTCCATTCCCATTCCAAGGGAACTGCTGACCAGGAAGTTATTCAGGCCGGCTGTCTTGCCGACATCGTACCTGTTGTTGCCCGCCATGGCATGAACCGTGTTGTTTACCAGCAGGTTATACGACATACCGCCAATAAGGTTGAAATCGACCGCCCTGTCAATAAGCTTGTATCTGAGCAATACAGGCATCTCAATGTAACCGAAATTCTGATAGAGGGAATTGTCGAGAGAAGGCAGGTTGGCTTTTACAGGATCGAAAACATCCCTGCCGTACATCGTGACAACCCTGTCACCCATGTTATCGCTAAGGTAAACATCGGGATTCTTTGTCAGAATAATCCCCGATGAGGTATGAACCTCAAAATTATGATCGCCCTTGGTATAATCGAACTTACTGAAGCCCGAGAAGGATTTAATGTTATCCACCTCGTTGCCGATCGATGCATAATAAAGTCCCGACTGAATGCTTAGTTTCTTGCTGATCTTATAGGAAACCCCGACCCCTCCCGAATAGGACATCCTTGGCTGTTCAAGGGGAAAACTGCCGGGGAAATCGCCCTGACCGCTTCCCGGACGGAGGTAATACATCGGTGAAGCCATCGCGGTCAGTCTCCATTTGTTATCCTTCTTTACAGGTTCTTCAACAAGAGGATCAATAACGGGATTGTTGCCTGCATATGGATTGAATTCGGCAGCCGGCCGGCTGGGACGGTCAATCAGTGAAGAGGGTTTCATCAGGGAGTTGCTGATATCAGGTGTACCCGGTCGGGCAACGAAAGCAGCCGGAACAAACTGTTCTTCAACTGATTCGGCATCGGGGCCGGGAAGCCGGTCGGCCTGCTGCCCGCTGACTGAGCCGGTCTGACGATCGTCTGAGGGCATTGTTCTGACAAGAGTCGGTTCGGCAGGAATGGCCCTGTCGAATATCTGATCCTGACCATAGGATATCGCGGGCTCATTGAATGATGACGGGTTCTGCCTGCTGAGACGGTATGCCAGGAAAGTCATTGAAACAAGCAATGTAACCATGGCTGCAGTCCTGAGTAAAGCGACATACCTCTGCTTTTTCCTGATCGCGGGCAGAATGTTGTTCCATACCTCAGGCGGGGGAAGAACTTCAAAGTCTTTCAGTCCGTTCCTGAAAAGAAGATCTATATTTGCCTTCCTGTCATCCATTTACTGCACTCTTCCTTATACCCGTATATAAATTCACCTTCTTCTGAAGGATTGCCCTCGCCCGCGAAAGGTTTGACTTCGAAGTACCTTCGGAGATATTTATCATCCGGCTTATCTCCTTGTGCGAATAGCCCTCTATCGCGTACAGGTTGAAAACCATCCTGTATTTGGGCGGAAGCTCTCTTATGATGTCCAGCAGGTCACTCGCCTCAAGCCCCGAATAATCATCATTGTCGGGGTCAGCATCCGGTTCCTGTATCTGATCTATATTATCAACCCTGAAAAGATTATGCTTGCCGCGGAATTTTTCAAGAGCTGTGTTGACAATTATCCTGTGCATCCATCCTTCAAAAGAACCTTCATTCTTGTAATGGACGAGGTTGTCGAATATCTTAATGAATCCTTCCTGCAGAATATCCCTCGCCTCATCATCATTACCGGAATACTGGAGACTTACCGCGTAAAGCCTCGCGGCATGACGCCTGTACAGAAGTTCCTGATCCCTTCTGTTGCCGGCCAGACAACCTTTGATTATATTTTTTATATCAGGCAAGGTTTAAAGCCTTTTGAAAAGATAAATATAAGCAAAATATGTCTGTTTAAACACGGCTGTTCCAAAAGATTGATGAAAAAAACTGCCAAAAGGTTGCGTCTAATCCGGAATAAACAGAGCTACAGATGTATCACTTCCCCGTAAGCAGCCGCCGCGGCTTCCATAATTGCCTCAGACATTGTAGGATGCGGGTGTACGGATTTAATTATTTCATGAGCGGTGGTTTCAAGCTTTCTGGCAACAACCAGCTCAGAAATCATCTCGGTCACATTTGCTCCAATCATATGTGCTCCCAGAAGCTCCCCGTCGGAAGCATCAAAAATCAGCTTTACAAATCCCTCCTTTGAGCCGGATGCATTTGCCTTGCCGGAAGCCGCGAAGGGAAATTTGCCCACCCTGATTTCCCGGCCGGCTGCTTTGGCTGCAGCTTCGGTCATCCCGCACGAGGCTATCTCGGGTGTAGTGTAGATACACGATGGAATGTTAGAATAGTCGACCGGTTCAGGATCAAGCCCGGCTATCTTCTCAACACAGGCAATCCCTTCCGCGGAGGCAACATGAGCCAGCGCCGGCCCGTGAACAATATCGCCTATCGCGAATATCCCCGGCACATTGGTACGATAGTAATCATCAACAACCACTTTCCCCTTCTCCGTTCTGACACCTGCAAGCTCCAGTCCTATCCCGGTGATATTGGTCTCCACTCCCACCGCCGACAGGACAATATCTGTCTCAAGCTCCTCGTATCCCCTGGGTGTAAGTATCTTCAGCCTGCATTTATCGCCTGAAGTATCGGCCGACTCAACCGACGAACCGGTCAGAACCCTCATTTTCACCTTCTTAAATGACCTCTCAAGTTGCCTCGACACCTCCTCGTCCTCATTCGGAACGATACGGGGCATAAACTCCACAAGTGTCACGCTTGTTCCGATAGTCTGGTAAAAATATGCGAACTCGCTGCCTATGGCGCCCGAACCTGCAACAACCATCGTTTCAGGCTGAACCGGTAGAGTCATCGCCTCACGGTATCCGATTATCTTCCTGCCGTCCTGCTTCAGTCCCGGCAATTCCTTCGACCTGGCTCCCGTGGCAATTATTATATTCCCGGCTGAATATTTCTTTTTGCTTCCGTCATCCGATGTGACTTCAACCTCAGAACCTCCTGCCAAAGCTCCGAAACCCTTCAGCAGTTCAATATTATTCTTCCGGAAAAGATACTGAATACCCTTGCTCATTCCCTCGGCCACTCCCCTGCTGCGGGCTACAATGGCACCGAAATCAGGCTTTGCCTCGGCTCCGCCACGAATCCCGTAATCCTCCGCATGATTTATATAATCCAGCACCTGCGCGCTCTTCAGCAATGACTTTGTAGGGATGCAACCCCAGTTCAGGCATATACCACCTATCTCCGACTTTTCAACCACAGCTACTTTCATATTCAGCTGTGAGGCCCTGATGGCGGCAACATACCCGCCGGGCCCGCTCCCGATTACCAAAAGATCATAATCCATATCTAAATTCGTTATTGTTATTCAATAATTATTTGTCGTAAAACAATAATTCATTTATTGTTTGTCAATAAATTTTTATCGTTATTTTTTAAAAATCTCAGCTGTATCCTGGTTGCCAGCTTTGCCGATATCCAGATGACAACCAGGGTAAATACTATTGTTGCACCCACCGGGATTCCCGCGTAATAGGATATCATATATCCGGCTGCCGTTCCTGCAAAGGCGGCAAGCACCGACCATGCAACTATTAAAGGATATTTTTTCGTGAACAGCATTGCAATGTTTGGCGGTATGGTTAGAAGTGACAATACAAGTACAACTCCGGCCATCCTTATGTTCAGGACGATGGTAAGGGCAATGAGTGAAGTGGTGACATACCTGAACAGGTTCACGTGACGGGTGAAGGTCCTGGCATACTGCTCATCAAAGGAAATATAGAGTATTGTTCTGTAAAAAACTGTAAACCAAACAATAAGTACCACCGACATTATCCCGAGGGCAATGATGTCGCCGTATGTGACAGTCAGAATACTCCCGAAAAGATAGCTTATCAGGTTGGGTGCATAGCCCGGTGTAAGGTAGATGAAAATAATCCCTGTTGCCATGCCAAGAGCCCACATGATACCTATTGCCGAATCCTCCCTGATCTTCTGTTTTACTGAAAGATACTCAATCCCGAGTGCCGACAGTATTCCAAAAACTGCAGCTCCGCCCACCGGATTTATTCCTGCAAAATATCCTATTCCTATCCCCCCGAAGGAAGCATGTGTTATCCCGCCGCTCAGGAAAACCATCCTTCTCGAAACTATATAGGTTCCTGCAAATCCGGCCGAGATGCTGGCAAATAAAGCTCCCAGGAGTCCCTTTATAACAAAATCATATTGAAAAAGGCTAGCTTCCAAGATTAGTGTTTTTTAAGTACTGTATGAGGCACTTCGCCATGAGTTATAAGCTGGATAGGGCATCCGTATTCCTGAAGCTGTTCGTTGCTTATCTCCGACGACGGATGATAGTGAAGATTCCTGTTGACACATGCAAAGGACCTTACATGCGAGGAAATGGTACCGATGTCATGCGACACCATCAAAATGGCCATGCGTTTGTTGAGTATCCTGAGTTTTTCATAGAAATCGTGCTCGAAATTCGAGTCAACAAAGCTTCCCGGTTCGTCAAGAAGAAGAAGTTTCGGATCGCCAATCACAGCCCTTCCAAGAAAGACTCTCTGGAGCTGGCCTCCCGATAGCCCGGAAAGAGGTGAATCCGCCAGCTGCCTCAAACCCAGTTCATCAATAACAGTAGCAGCCCTGGCCTTGTCGGCAGCCGTCATCACGGGAACAAAACCCTTGTGCAACATAAGTCCGGAAAGGACAACATCGGTAACCGTAAGCGGAAAGCTGTGATCGCCTGTTGATATCTGCGGGAGATAACCTATCTTCTTGCCGCCCTGCAGCTCCGGACTGAATTCAATCTTACCCCTTATCGGCACCAGTCCGAGTATGGCTTTAAGAAGTGTGGTCTTACCTCCGCCGTTCGGACCGATAATCCCGATAAAATCATTTTCCATCACCTTCAGCGCGACGTTCTCGAGAGCCGTGAATTCCCCGTAGGAAACCGAAACTGATATTAATTCAAGAAGGGGTTTTGGCATGACGGATCTATTTTAATGCTTCTTCAAAACCGGTCTTAAGCAGCCTGATGATTTCCGAAGTGGATGAATACCAGTCGCCCGAAAGGGGATCGATAAGCTCCACCCTTCCGCCTGTCTCATCAGCTAATGCCCTGACATTCCTGGGATCATATTCCCTCTGGATCAGTATCATTTTTATTTTTTCCTGTCTTGCCATGTCCGTCAGCTCCCTGAGATACGAGGGCGAAGGCTCCTTTCCCTCATTCTCAACGGCAATCTCCTTCAGTCCGTAATCGCGTGCCAGATATGCAAGATTGGGATGGTATATCATGAAAGTCCTGTTTCCTTCAATTGATGTGAGTTCCCTTGCCATAGAATCAAGCTGGCTGATCTTTATAACAAGTTTCCTGTAGTTGTTGTCGTACTCTTGGCTGTTGGCCGGATCGAGTTCTGAAAGGAAATCCCTCACTGATTCCGCCATTCTCAAAGCGCACTTTGGAGATACCCAGTAATGAGGATCGGCTCTTTCAAGGTGTTCCCCCTCATGATGGTGATCATTTTCGATTGCCTCAATACTTTCACCGAGGTTAAGCTTCTTCATCGATTTGTTTATCTCTGAAAAACGGTCCATCCAGGTCATCTCAAAACCCAGATAGCCGTTACAGATATAAGCCTCCGACCTGCGAAGCCTGTCGATCTGATTGGGGTAAGGTTCATAAATATGTGGATTGGCGCCGGCGGGAACCATCACATTTACCGAGAAATTATCTCCCGCGATCTGTTCAGTGAAATATCCGAAAGGAGCTATACTGACGGAAATGATCCTCCCGCCTGTCCGGTTATGACTACCGCAAGCGCTCATAATTAAAACAATAAACAGAAATGCAACCCTCTTCATAAACAACTGTTTCAACAGCTACAAAAATAACATATAAGGTGGTAAAAGGTTTATGAGGAAAGAATAAATAAAAAATATCCATACTTTTGACCTATGCAACCATATAATCCGTCTGTTAACGAATAATGAAACCTTAATGAAAACACGTTCCGGACTTCTTATCATGGCAATAACAGCCATTATTTCAATTCATCCGAATAACACGTACTGCCAGTACCGCGATCATAACCAGATCGCTGCAACAGTCAAAAAACTCGCGTCTCAGTATCCTTCACTGTGCTCCGCCAGGTCACTAACCAAAACCGCGGGAGGCAAGGATATCTGGCTGATAACCATCGGCACCGGCGACAGGGACAATAAACCCGGAATTGCCGTCGTGGGCGGAACCGACGGGAAATACATCCTCGGAAGGGAACTTGCCCTGGGATTCGCCGAAGACCTCCTGACAGGATCCGGCAATACGGAAACAAACGATCTGCTGAACAGGGTGACTTACTATATCTTTCCCGATGTCAGCCCCGATGCATCAGCCCAGTATTTCGCACCCCTGAAATACGAAAGGAACCGTAATGCAAGAACCACCGACGAGGACAGGGACTTCCTATACGACGAAGACCCCTTCGAAGACCTGAACGGGGATAATGTGATTACCCTTCTCCGGGTTGAGGATCCGGCAGGCAAATACATTAAAAGCAAGGAAGATGAGAGAGTGATGGTGATAGCGGAAACTGAAAAGGGGGAAACGGGAACCTTCTCTGTATTCACCGAGGGAATTGACAACGACATGGATGGGAAATTCAACGAGGACGGTGAAGGAGGAGTCAGCTTCAACCGCAACCTGACATATAACTACGAGGAATTCGGACCTAATTCCGGCCTCTACCCTGTTTCGGAACCGGAGACAAGGGCAGTGGTGGATTTCCTTTACGACAGATTCAATATTTACATGGTTATTGCTTTCGGACCACAGGACAATCTGGCAGAACCCATGAAAGCCCGTGAACAACCCCGGGAAAGCGAAAGACAGGGAAGCACTCGAAGGATAAGAGGTCCCCTGACGTCAATCCTTGGAACCGACGAAACTGTCAATAAGCTTGTTTCGGACAGATACCGCGAGATAACCCGGTTGAAGGGCAAAGCTCCGGCGGTAAAGGAACCGGGCAATTTCATGGAATGGGCTTATTATCACTACGGAAGATACAGTTTCGGCACTCCCGGCTGGTGGTTGAACGTCGAAATAGGGAAAAATGCTGAAGTAGAATTCCTCAGATTCGCCGACAAGGAGAACCTGCCTGATGTTTTCGTGCCCTGGAAGGAAATCAAACACCCCGGCTTCCCTGATAAAAAAGCTGAGGTTGGCGGGATAATGCCTTTCGTAATGTACAACCCTCCGGTCGACTCCGTTGCTCCGCTTATTAAACTGCACAGCAAGTTCATAAGGGAGATCTCTGCCATGCATCCCGAACTTGAATTCCTCGATATCACCACTGAAAATGCAGGCAGCAACATATTCAGGCTTACCCTCAAAGTGCACAATAAAGGGCTCTTTGCCACCAATACTGAAGCAGGGGAACCAAACATCTGGACAAGGGTGATGAGACTGTCGCTTGAGCCGTCGGCCGGACAAAAGATCCTGAGCGGACATAAGGTGCAAAGAATCGACAGACTGACGGGTGATGAATCAGCGGAATTCAGCTGGCTCATCTCCGGAAAAGGGAAAGTAGGTATTTCAGCCGGGGCAGCAAATACCGGCCAGATAAGCACATCAGTCGAATTAAAGTAACATCAAAGCGATACACCAATGAAATTACTCAGCAAAATATCAGTCTTTATATTGACAATCTGCCTTACTGTTCCGGCTTTACCGCAGAATGCCGAACTTTTCTTCAAGGCAGCCGGATCGCCGGCCAATCCCAGGGTACAGGCCTCATGGAACAAGTACTATACCTACGAAGGCATTACAGACCTTTGCCGCAAACTGGCAAAGGAGTATCCTGATATTGTGATCCTTGAATCAGCAGGAAAATCGTATCAGGGAAGGGATATTCACGCCCTTACCATCACCGACAGGAAATCCGGCGATCCAGGCAGCAAACCTGGCTTTTACATCGACGGGAACATACATTCAAATGAGATACAGGGAACGGAAATGGCTCTTTACACAGCCTGGTACCTCTGCGAGATGTACAATGAGAACAGGTTCATCAACGAGCTTCTGAAAGACAAAACCTTCTATATCCTTCCCACAATCAACCCCGACGCCCGCCAATACTTCATGGATCACCCAAACACCCCGCATTCGCCCCGGTCGGGACTTGTTCCAACAGATAACGACCGCGACGGTTTGTATGATGAAGACGGCTATGACGATCTCAACAACGACGGTGTGATAAGTATAATGAGAAGAAAGAGTCCTTATGGAAACTATAAAACCGATCCGGGCGATCCCAGGAAAATGATTAGGACTGAGCCCGGTGAAAAGGGAGAATATGAGATCCTTGGAGAGGAAGGTTGGGACAATGACGGCGACGGACTGGTAAACGAGGACGGGCCCGGCGGCTATGATCCGAACCGCGATTACGGATTCAACTGGCAACCCGCATACATCCAGAGCGGAGCAGGAAAATATCCTTTCTCCTTTCCTGAAAACCAGGCTGTGAGAGATTTCGGATTCCGGCACAGAAACATAACGGGAGCCCAGTTGTTCCACAACTACGGCGGACTGATACTCAGGGGACCGTCGATAGAGGGAGGAGGTGCCGAAGTGTTTACAGGAGCCGATGAGGTAGTTCTCAATACCATCGGGAAAAAAGGAGAGCTTATTATTCCCGGATACAAGTTTATTACGACCTGGAAAGACATGTACACGGTGTACGGCGGAGAGGTCGACTGGTGGTACGGCGCGATGGGCAGCTATGTATTCTCAAATGAACTCTGGAGTACAACCATGATGTTCAACGATGAATCCAAGACCGATGCCTATGAGTTTGACAGGCTTCTGCTTTTTGAAGATGCCTTCATTCCTTGGCAGGAGGTCGATCATCCTGATTACGGCAAGGTGGAAGTAGGGGGTGGCAACAAGAACTTCGGCCGGATACACCCGGGATTCCTGCTTGAAAGCGATGCCCACCGGAACGCCGCTTTCTGCATTTACAATGCATGGGTAAGCCCAAAGCTGGAGGTCAGGGATGTGAAGGTGCAGAACCTTGGAGGCGGACTGAAAGAGGTCAGCGCTACAATTGTAAACAGCCAGCTCATGCCTACTCACTCGGGAAATAATCTCAGATACAAGATCGATCCTCCGGATTATGTTTATCTCGAGGGAGGAAAAGTTATTGCAGGAATGATAGTTACCGATAAGGACAGAAACCTCAGCAGGGAACAGAAACGTAATCCGCAAAGACTCGAAATTGAGAATATCCCCGGCTACTCCCATGTGAATGTCAAATGGATAGTGAAGGACGGAAACAAATTCACGGTAAGGGTTGAAAGCGTAAAGGGAGGAAGAGCCTCGGCCCAGTCGGAATAGAAAAAAAAGACCGGCGCAGAGCGCCGGCCCTTTAAACAAAAGGAATGAAAACTAATATGCCCGGAAGGATATCCTGAAGAAACCAGTCGCCTTTGAGGCGTCGATCTGGAACTTCCACTCTCCTGCCTTATCCTCGTTTTCCTCCCCGGACACAGAAAATGACTTCCTCCAGTTGAGGTTGCCAAACCCGTCAATCATTATATCTGAATAAACCTTGCCGCCGGGCATTATTATCCTGATCTTAATCTCTCCCTCCTTGCATTCCCCGTTTACCGACATCATCACTGTACTCGGAAGCTTTACATCCATGGCGTATGTGCTTGAGAATGTATCTTCCCTGACCGATCTCGAATAAGTCCAGTCGGTTCTTTCTCCATTTCCTCCGTCAAATGACGGTATGTATCCGTCAAACGATGGTATGTGTCCGTCCAACGACGGTATCATGTAGCGCCCGCTCTCGAAAGGAGCCCATCTGAAAGCCGGATTGTCGCTCCAGTTCCTGAAATCCTTTCCCAGATCCCTGTAAACACCTGCCTCCTCAAGCTTTTCACGGGCTTCCTTCATGGCTTTGTCAATCTCTTCCCTGGCTTCCCTGTGAGCCTTGTCCATCTCTTCCTGCTTTTTCTTCTGCCCGGCTATGGCTTTCTTCTGGGCATCTATCTCATCAGCCATCCTCTGCTCCTTTTCCCTTTCCTCCCTGCTTTTGCTCTGGGCCGTTGCCTGCCCTGCAAAAACAAAGAGGGTGAGGATGATAATCACGCCGAAAAACACTCTGTTTACTCTCATGGCTACCCTGTTTTTTTGATTTCAATTCAAAGATAGAACCAGATTTTCTGATGCAATGTTAATACAGGGTTAACACCGGGTTAATGTCAGGAAGTCAACCCGGAAATATGAATATTTTTAAATACTTTTGAGAACACATGATTAAAACATATGCATAAAAGAAATGCCATACTCCTGCTCGGAATATTTTCAATTATTATTCTGATAGCAGCACAGATAATCATTATAAAGGGCGTGTGGAGACAAAAGGATGAGATGCTCAATCTCCGCTACCGGCTCTTCTGCCAGGATGCTATCGAATTGCTGGCACGGCAATGGTCTACCGACGGATTTGATACCGCCAGAATGATAATTGGCAGCAAATCGAAAATGGTTCTGAAGATGATGGCTGAAAAGAAGACCGATACCCTGTCGGCAGAGGAAAAGAAGGATCTTTTTGACTACGTCACCCTGGCCCTGAACAAGGAAGAGGACCTCTCAGCTTTTCTTTCGCGATATTTTGAATCGAGGGGCATAGATAAAGACTTCACCAGCAGAATAGTAATAAACCGGTTCGAACTGGTTGACTACGACCGCAGAATCCCCGTCTACATGAGCGAGGAATTTGCAAGCCGTATGCTGGCACGATCCGATACTGCACGAAGGAACACGCCTCCTCCCGATATGAGAAGACAAGCCCGAAGCAACGAGATCATGATAAAAAGGTTCGGTAACGAGTATAATTTTTACAGGCTCGATTTTGAATTCGGAATTGATTTCTCCGACAAGCAGAAAATGATCCTCCGGGAAATTGCAACCTCACTTGGCCTGAGTCTCTTCAGTATCATACTGGTCGTCAGCCTGTTCATCGTCACCTATAAAAACCTGATGGAAGAAAAACGCCTGTCGAACCTGAAGACCGATTTCATCAATAACATGACGCATGAACTGAAAACTCCCCTGTCGACCATAACTGTGGCGGGACGTACGCTCGAAATGCCAGTCATCAGGACCAACGAGGAGAAAATACTCGAAACGGCAAAAATGATTGGAAAACAGAGCGTCCATCTCAACCAGCTGATAAACATGATCCTCGAAATCAGCATGTGGGAAAGAACGCAGTTCCAGCTCGAGAAAAAAAGAGTGCGGATTCAGGACTTCCTGAATGAAATCATCTTCAGCTTCAAATCGGGAGGAGGAAAGGGAGCGGTAATTGAATGCAAATATGATTTCGGCGACCTGGAAGTCGACCTCGATCCGATCTATTTCACTACCATGATAAACAACCTGCTGTCGAATGCCGTGAAGTACTGCGATACTGATCCGGTAATAGAAATCGAAGGCTTCATCCGTGACAATAACATCATTATCAGTATAGCAGACAACGGGATAGGGATCAGCAAGAACGACCAGAAACGCGTTTTTGACAAATTCTACAGGGCATCGTCAGGAAACATACATAAATACAAGGGACTGGGACTGGGGCTTTACTATGTAAGAAAAATAGCCGAAGCACATGAAGGGGATGTCACGGTAAGCAGCAAACCGGGAAAAGGCAGTATATTTACAATAACATTACCATTATAAAAAAATCAAGGCGCTATGAAGGTTCTGATGGCTGAAGACGACAGGGATTTCGGAAACATATTGTCGCAATACATATCAATAAGCGGATATGATGTAACACTTGCCCGCGACGGCAGGGAGGCGTGGGAGCTTTTTGAAAAAGTGAAACCCGATCTGTGTGTCCTCGATGTGATGATGCCCGAAATGGACGGATTCTCCCTTGCTGAAAAGATCAAGGACGCGAAACCCGATATACCCATTATCTTCCTTACCGCCAAAAGCCTTAAGGAGGATATTGTAAGAGGACTCAAGATCGGCGCTGATGACTACATCACTAAGCCTTTCGACCCGGAAGTGCTGATACTCAGGATCAATAACATACTGAAAAGAGCCTACGCTTCAAGCAATGATGAATTCAAAATTTCTGACACCATCTTGAAGTTCAACACCCTTGAACTGATATGCGGCAGAACAAAGGAAAAACTGACGCTCAAGGAGGCCCAGCTCCTGAAGTATCTTATTGTCAATAAGAACAAGGTACTTACAAGGGAAGATATCCTGACCGAGATATGGGGTGAGGACGATTACTTCCTCGGAAGAAGTATGGATGTATTCATCTCGAGGCTCAGGAAATACATTTCCGCCGACAGGAATATCGATATCCGTACCGTAAGAGGTACAGGATTCATTCTGGAAGAGAAAAAACCCGGGGAGGAATTCAGTGAAGGGGACCAGGACTAATTCCAGAAAACTACCTCTTTACTGTCACATTTTGCAATTATGATTCGTATATAGGTTGTGAGCCGTTCTGACAAAAAATGTCATGCGTATGATAAAGATTGAATTGAAAAGAAAGGGAAAGCAAAAGGTTTTAACCACAATAAATAAACACTTAAATTATGTAACCCACATGTTTCAAAAGCACAACACGTTAATATTTAATGAACTGGCGTAATATTAAACCATTTAACGATATTGACATTTGTTCATTTATTAAATGCATATTAAATTTGTTAAGAACCTGATCAAAAATATAATCTTAAATTTGAATGATATGAAAAAACAATTCTGCTCATATGTGGTTTTATCATTGTTATTGGGATTCTTTATGAGTTCATGCACAGATAACACTGATGCACTACAAGATAGACCTATAAAGGGAGTCTCTTTTAACACTATATTTTTTATAGAATATGTCAATGCTGATGGAACAAACATCCTGCATAATGACTCTCCAATTGAGGTGTTTTATGAAAAAAATGGAATTGCTGAAAAAGTTGAACGCTTATATCTTGCCTATCCATATGGATTTGAAATTACAGGACAGCAAGAAGCAATTCCTGACGGTTCCGGCGAATTATGTGTAAAAGTCTTTGCCAGCGATTACTATAGCGAAAGAAAGACCTCAACAACCTTTATCAAGCTTGGGGATTATACAGTGGATACAATTCAATGTCTGTTTGAAATGATACCCAATGGAATCTATATATATAAGATTTGGCATAATGGCATTCTAGTCTGGGATAGGACAACGAAGCCATCGTCACTGCTTATTCAGATCATAAAATAAATATTTTACACAAAAACCCGGGGGGAGGAATTCGGTGAAGGGGAATGATGTTAATTCCCCAATAATTCCTTGACTTTATTGTACAAAGCCTTGTCCCTGAGGTTTCTTCCTAATATAATACCATTCTCATCGAGAAGGAAATTTGCCGGGATGGCACTCACGGCATATTGCCTTGCAGCAGCATTGTTCCAGTACTGAAGGTCTGAAACATGAGTCCATGTAAGATTGTCGTCTGCAATCGCCTTAAGCCAGTCTTCCTTTGTACGGTCGAGTGACACTCCGAAAACGTCAAATCCCTTTTTATTGAATTCCTTGTAAACCTTTACCACATTGGGATTCTCCTGGCGGCAGGGACCGCACCAGGCTGCCCAGAAATCGAGCAGAAGAAGCTTTGTTCCGACCTTCGAATAAAGGCTTACCGGATTGCCGTCAGGATCATTAAGGCTAAAGTCGGGCGCTTTCTGTCCTACTTCAACTGCCTTCATCTTCAGGGCCCGCTCCTTCAGATTCTTTGCCAGCACAGTATTTGCCACGGCAGTGTCCATGGCATTTATAAGTGATTCTATCTCCGAACCCTCCAGATCGTATGTCAGACCGGCAAGAATCTGAGGCGCTGCAAAAGAAGCCGGGTTGTTTCTGACAAAATCCTTCTGCATCTGCATCATCTCCTGCTGAGCCGCTTCAATCTGCTTTTCAAGTTGTGCCGCTTTTGCAGTATCGCCTTCCTGGGCAGCTATCTGGTACTGGTTATAAACTTCAGTGTATTGTTCGCTTAAATCATCTATCGTCTTGACAAAACCCGAATACTCATCATGAGTCTTCGACCCGCTTATGACAGCTCCATAAAGTGAATCGAGCTTCCCGGTTATTGTTATCTCGGCATTCTCCAGAAAGAACTGTGTCCTCATCCTGGAATCCCTGACGGAAAGCAATACCATTTCAGGATAAATGACAGAACCGCCCTTCATCTTAAATGATCCCTTGTAAGCCATAGCCGAATCGAGGTCTACCATGACGCCGGCTTCCCTTTTCTGAAGCAGGAACATCACACTGTCGGCTCCCTCAATCTTGCCGTTTATTACATAATGCGGTTCGGATGAACATGCGGCTACAATGGCAGCCACTAATGCAAAGCTGAATATTTTCTTCATCTGCGAGTGTTTTGAATTTTAATTAATCCCTTTATTAACAACCTTCTGAACTCGCGCAAAGATATGAATTATTGTGAAGTCATATTATTTTTTGAAATATTTATCAAGAAGGATCTCCGCGGCCCGGTAAGAAGTTACCGATCCCTTCCCCAGCTCCTTCTCAAGGACAGGGATAAGTGCCTTTACCCTCTCGTCGCTGTAAAACAATGAGCCCAGGCTGTCGGTAATAACATCATGCATCCTTACGACCGACTGCTGTTTCCTCATTTCTTCAAAATAACCTGTTCCTTCGGTAAACTTAACATAGCCGGCGATCATATCCCATATTTCCTTTATTCCCGTACCATCGAGAGCAGAGCATGTCAGCGCCAGGGGTTTCCAGCCCGACCGGCCGGCAGGGAAAAGCGAAAGTGCATTCTGGAACATTATCCTCGATGTTTCCGCCGCGAGACGGTTCTGCCCGTCAGCCTTGTTTATTGCAATGGCATCGGCCATCTCCATTATCCCTCTTTTTATCCCCTGTATTTCATCCCCGGTACCGGTAAGCATAAGCAGAAGAAAAAAATCGACCATCGAACGCACCGCGGTTTCCGACTGACCGACACCCACCGTTTCAACTATTATCGTATCAAAACCTGCTGCTTCACAAAGGATTATGGTCTCCCTTGTTTTTCTGGCAACACCGCCGAGAGTTCCGGCTGAAGGTGATGGCCTTATAAAAGCATCAGGACTGTTTCCAAGCTTTTCCATCCTGGTCTTGTCTCCCAGTATGCTGCCTTTCGATTGCTGACTGCTCGGATCAATTGCAAGCACTGCCACCTTCCGTCCCCTTGAAACGGCATAAAGCCCGAAGGTTTCGATGAATGTGCTCTTGCCTGCCCCCGGAACTCCGGTGATACCTATCCTTACCGACGTGGAACTTTCAGGAAGACATTTTTCAATTATCGAACGAGCGGCTGACTTATGATCGGGAAGAGAACTCTCAACAAGTGTAATAGCCTGACTCAGGATGGCCCGGTTGCCGTCCCGTATTCCCTTTACATATTCATTGACGGAATATTTTTTCCTTTTTTTTACACCCGACGCGAAAACGTCGGGATTGATGCTGGGAGGCTGATCAACACCCTCACGTATCTTAAGCGATTTCACTTCTTACTGGCAAGCTCCTGGTCAACATCGGCATTTATCATAAGCACAACCTCTGAGTTTTTAGGGTCGTTGGTATAGACATAGATCGCCTTGGTTGTCCTGCCCTTGTAACCGCCCGAATTGAAAACGGCCTTTATCGATCCGGTCTCACCCGGCTTGATACCCTGGCCCAGGATGCCCTGCTGAACGGCAGTGCAGCCACAGGATGCCTTAATATGCCTGATGATAAGATCTCTCTTTCCTCCGTTGGTGAATTTGAATTCAACATCATTGGAAGTCGAACCCGGTATCTTGCCCAGATCAACGGTCTTGGAGGCAATATTGAATACCGGCGCCTTCTCCATATCGTCCTTCGAAAGTCCCGAGAAATCCTCAACAAGATTCGCGCTTACCGCGTAATAAACCTTCTGGTCAACCACATTATTGATCTTAATCCTTATAATGTCAGTAGTATATCCCCATGAGTTGTTTTTGGTAGCATCGTAGCTCCCTTCAATAATACCTTTCTGACCGGGCTTGAGTGTCTGTGGTGTAGCCTTGAGGGTAATATGCTGGGGCACATTGTCAAACTCTATCTTTGCAGGCTCTTTCGAGGTGTTGATAACCTGCATGGTCCTAATCTTCTTCTCGGTCTTCTTTACATTCGTGAAGGCAAGATGATTGCTCTCAAACCTGACCGGACCGACCGGGAAAATAAATAATTCCTCTACCGTCTTTTCGCGGGGAATGACTTCTCCCTTAAGCACGAGAACGGTAACCGCCGGTTTCGAATTGGTATAAACCGACAGTGTCTTGTTGAACTGACCGGGCCGGTTCTGAGGATCGTAAATGGCCGTGACAACTCCTGTGCCCTTTGGAGGAATCGGATTCTTTGTCCATTCCGGGGTGGTACATCCGCAGGAAGCAACTATATTCTGGATAACAAGCGGCTGATTGCCGGTGTTCTGAACTATGAAATCAAACTTCTGACGTCCTGCCTCTTCCTTGAATTTTCCGAAATCATGCTCCGTCGCTGAGATCTTCATAACAGGCTGGGCAAGGATAATTATGCCGCTCAATGCAAAAAACACAGTGAAAAAAAACCTCTTCATCTTTCTATTCTATTTTGTTATTGTTGAACCGATTCAAGCATGTATGTGCCATCTGGCAATACTAAGAACGAACGAAAACCATGTTTATTTGAATTTTCATCCAAAACTCCGCATCAAAGATCAGACCAAAAGCTGATCAATATATCAATACCACAAAAATAATAAAGTTTGACCGGGATATTAAGATTCTTTTAAAGAATATCTTTAGTTTTGCTGACTGACAAAGCCATTTTGGAACAAAATTTGAAGGCAATTAGTCCGTTCCGGGGAATTGGAGTATTAGTAATGAGAAAGTTTTTAAGGCTTGTAACTTGTTTTCTTGCATTCATCATCTTCTTCAATGCCGAAGGTCAGTTTTATAACGGCCACCAGATGACATTCGGAAAGAACAGGGTGCAGTATTATGATTATTACTGGCAGTTCTACAGGTTTGACGATTTCGACTGCTATTTCAATGAGTATGGCCGCGAAATTGCCCAGTTCACCGCCGCTTACGCGATGAAAAAGCTCGACGAGATAGAGGATTATTTTGACTATGACCTCGAGAAAAGGCTTATTCTCATCGTCTTCAACAAGAACAACGAATACAGGCAGTCAAATATCGGACTGGTGACTTACGACGAGGAGTCATACAACACCGGCGGGTTCAGCAGGATTATTCAGAACAAGGTAATGCTCTATTACGAGGGCGACCATGTCTCCTTCCAGAAACAAATAGCGGCATCAATAACCGAATCGATCATCAACGAGATGCTGTACAATGCCGACTTCAAAAACAGGATATCAAGCTCATCCGTAATATATATGCCCGACTGGTATATCAAGGGCCTTATCAACTACGTCTCATGGGGCTGGGATTACGAAGTTGAGAACAGAGTCAAGGACGGTATTAAATCAGGTAAATACAAGAATATCAACCATCTCGAATTTGATGATGCAGTTTATGCCGGGCAGTCATTCTGGAGATTCATCGGAAGAAAATACGGGGAAACACTCATCCCAAACATCATCTACCTTACCAAGGTTTACAAGAACATCGACGACGGGCTTTTTTATGCCACGGGAGTGAAATTCAAGGACCTGCTTGCCGAATGGAAGGAATACTATGCCGAAGAATTCAAGGACGACAGGAATATGCCCTCCGATGAAGCCGGCACCACACTAGCGAAATCGAAAAAGGAGCAAATCTTCCAGCAGGTCAAAATCAGTCCCGACAGAAAATATATTGCCTGGGTTACAAATGACTGGGGAAAGAAAAGAATCTGGCTCTTCGACCAGGCAACAGGAAAATCAAAGGTCATATTCAAGGCAGAACCGAAATACGAGCACAAAACTGATACCAAATACCCCGTGATTGCCTGGCATCCTGCCGGAAGCATTCTGACATTTTTGAACGAAGAGAAGGCAGGAATGGTAATTTACTTCTACCGTACTGAAGAGGAAAAGACAGAACAACGGAATTTCCTCTATTTCGACAAGGTGCTCGACTTTGCATATTCGCCCGAGGGAACAAGGCTCGTTATGTCGGCAGTCAAGGACGGGGTGACGGATATATATATCCATACGGTTGCATCGGGTACCAATGAACAGATAACACGCGACGTGGCCGATGACCTTAATCCGGTGTTCATGAAGAATCATCCGAATACAATCCTGTTTTCCTCGAACAGGATTTCGGATACACTAAGCAATACTGCCGATCCCTTTGAAAAACTCTCCTCTCGCTTCGATCTGTTCAGCTATAACCTCGACAAAAGGGACAATGTCCTTGTACGACTTGCAGAAGAAGGGTATGCAGCAAAATACCAGCCATCGGAGGACAGCGGCGAAGTAATTTCATTCATAGGCGACGGCAACGGGATACTCAACAGGTACACTGCAGTGTTCGACAGCGCTATCAGCTACATCGACACCGCGATGCATTACCGCTACTTCATCAGGTCGGCGCCCGCCACAAACTACGACAGGAACATCATCAACCAGTCGCTTCCCGGATCGCAGTTTGCTGAAGTGCTGTTCAAGGATAACAAATTCATGCTGAGAAAAGGCAGCAGGGATGAAAGGGAAACAATACCGGCAAGCGAGATTAACCTGACCAATTTCAGGAAAGAACAGAACCTGATGTTCCACAGGGAGGACAGCATAGAAACTATCAGGAAATGGCTGATTGCCGAGGCCAAAAGGCGAAGGGATACCCTCACTAAACCATGGTATGAATATCTTCCCTCGAACGAACCGATAAACATCAATCACTATATCTTCGAAAAGGAGAAACAGAACTACTACGACCTCCAGTGGAGAAAAGACTACATGGACATCGACCTTGACACCGGCAAGATCGACATCCCCCTGATCAGGATATACGAGACCTCATTCTACAACAATTACATTGCAAACCAGATCGACTTCACCTTTCTTAACAACACCTACCAGGTTTTTAACGGGGGTTCGGGATATTACAATCCGGGGATAAACCTTCTTACCCGTTTCGGGATACTCGACCTTTTCGAGGATTACAGGCTCACTGCCGGAGTAAGGTTTGCAGGCGACTTCGACAGCAACGAATATCTGCTTAGCTTCGAAAGTCTCAAGGGGAGATACGACAAACAGTTTATTTTTCACAGGCAGGCATATTTCAGCCAGGATGAATTGGGATATCTGTACAAAACCCACACCCATAATGCCTACATAGGATATACCATGCCCATTACCCCGGTGCTGGCGCTGAAAGGTACATTGTCGTACAGAAACGACCGCTACGTGGTGCTTGCACTCGATTATAACTCGCTTAACGCTGAAAGCATAACAAGACACTGGGGCGGACTTAAGGGAGAGGTGATATATGACAATACCCGGAAGCGAGCGGTGAATATCTACTTCGGAACAAGATTCAAGGTTTTCGGGGAGTATTACAGGCAGATACCGGAAAAGAAATCCGATATGTTCGTCATAGGGGGCGATTTCAGACACTACATCCGTATACACCGCGAACTTATCTGGGCCAACCGCTTTGCAGCAAGTTCCTCTTTCGGACCCACCAAACTGGTGTACTATCTCGGCGGTGTCGATAACTGGATGGGATACCTGTTCAACAAGTACGATATGTTCGACAGGTCAATGCCCGTCAGTCCAAACCAGAACTACGGTTTCCAGGCGCTGGCTACAAATATGAGGGGATTCACCCAGAACATAAGGAATGGAAACAATTTTGCACTTATCAACAGTGAAATAAGATGGCCTTTTGTTAGGTATTTTGCAGGTCATCCGCTTAAGTCAAATTTCCTGAACAGCCTCCAGATTGTTGCCTTCGGTGATATAGGTACAGCATGGACGGGACGTGACCCGTGGTCGGGTAAAAATTCATGGGATACCGAGACATACAGAAACGGCCCCGTGACGGTCGTTCTCGACAGTAACAGGGACCCAATCGTGGCCGGATTCGGAGCCGGGCTCAGGGCCCAGCTGCTGGGTTACTTCGTCCGGGCCGACTGGGCATGGGGCATTGAAAACCGTTACATCCTTCCAAGGATATTCTACCTGTCATTCAGTCTCGATTTCTGATTAATCAGGCATCATCTTTGCTTACCGGTAAGAAATATTAAGTTATGAAACGGCAAAGATTCTTTTACATTTGAAAAATTTCAGATATGTTTGTGTTATCGTTGTATAATTAACTAAAAAAAGATTAAGATGGCTTACAAAATTGGTGACGACTGTACTGCTTGCGGAACCTGCATAGATGAATGCCCGGTGGAAGCAATATCGGAAGGTGAAATCTATAAAATCGATCCGGATGTATGTACCGATTGCGGTTCATGCGCTGAAGTTTGCCCTGTAGAGGCAATTCATCCCGCGGAATAACACTGCAACCCCATTAAAGAAGCCGTCCCAGTTATAATATGAGACGGCTTTTCTTGTCTTGCAGTCTTGCGGTCTTGCAGTCTCTTCTAATGCAGCACATCGCCTATAACACATAATACATAATACATTGTCCTGCGGTCTTGCGGTCTCTTCCAATGCGGCATATCGCCTATAATACATCGCCTATAATACATAATACATAATACATTGTCCTGCGGTCTTGCGGTCTCTTCCAATGCGGCATATCGCCTATAACACATAATATCGCCTATAACACATAATACATTGTCCTGCGGTCTTGCGGTCTCTTCCAATGCGGCATATCGCCTATAATACATCGCCTATAATACATAATACATTGTCTTGCGGTCTTGCAGTCTTGCAGTCGTGCGGTCTCTTCTAATGCGGTATATTGCCTATAATACATCGCCTATAATAAATAATACATTCTCTTGCGGTCTCTTCCTATATAGTTGACTGTCAGAAATAAAGCCCGAGACATGTTATAACAATGTTATAACGTAACGGTACGCGGTGCGTGGCACGCGATATTTAATAAACAAATTGAGCAGTAACTTCCATTTGAAGAAGCTTTTCCCCTTTGGGGGAAACGGGAAAGGGGGTGAGTGAATGCAGGGAGCTCCCGATAGCTATCGGGACGGGAGGGAAAGGGGGTGAGTGAATGCAGGGACGGGAGGGAAAGGGGGTGAATAAAAGTAAGAGGCTCAGGGTTAGGCGTTTAGCGTCCTTTAAGGTCAAATCCTCATTGTAAGAGACCTGCAAGACCTGTCCCCGTGGGATTTTTCTATCAGGCAAATGTCATGGTTTCACAGCTTTGTGATACCTGGTGCCTTTACGGTCTCCGGTTTTTAATAATAACCCTTCCTTTACCAGGAAAGCAAGATCTTTCTTCAGGGTGTTCCGTGAGTATTGTTTCAAAGCTTTTTCTATATCACCTACCTGGGCCGGTTCATGCTCTCCAATATAATCCAGTACCTCTTGCTGACGTTTATTCAGCGCTGTCTTGAGCTTACTGTAAGTTTCGTATTTGGCCTCCAGTCTTTCTGTTAAGGTGATCAGACACTGCATAAAAAACAAAACCCAGGCATCGATCCTTTCATTGTCTTTATAACGATCCTTCTGCCCTGCAACAAGTACCCGGTAGTATTCATCCTTTCGGGATTCAATAACATTCTCAAAAGAGACATACTGGACGAACTGATAATCCAGCTTCATCAATAAAAGCGTGGTAAGCAGCCTTGACAGGCGACCATTGCCATCTTTATATGGATGGATTGATAAGAACTCATATACAAACCCGGCAGTGATAATCAGTGGATGCATATCCCGTTTATCCAGCCTCTCATGCAACCACTCCAGGAGCTGTTGCATTTCCAATGGAGTTAAATGTGGTGGTGTGGTATCAAAAATCACCCTCTGGGTGCCATCCGGATAATTCGCAACAACCTTGTTCGTGGTTGTTTTATATTTTCCCCTGTGTGACTGATCCTTTTCACTGTGTTTTAACAGTATGCCATGCAGCTGATGGATGTAACGTTCCGTTAATTCAATATCGGCGTGGTTATCCAGGATGAGTGCAAGGGCATCATAATAACCGGCTACTTCCTGCTGATCCCTTGATTCAAAACGGGTAATCCTTAACGATGAAAGTATCTTTTCAACCTCCTGGTCGGTGAGCATAGCACCCTCGATACGTGTTGAAGATCCTGTGCTCTCTATTGTTGCTATCTTCCGGAGTTCCTTAAGGTACTGGCTCTGTAGATTCTCTCTGGTTTTCCAAATACCCTTAAAAGTATCAAGTATGCTGAGCTGCTGACTTAACTGCTGGTAAACATGGCTGTCGAAGCTCAGTTTTGTTTGCATATTTTTGGATATGTCCATAACGTATCCATATTTATCCATAACAAAAGTATTCTTTTTTATTTAATTGAAGAATATTCTATCCTTGATATTCCAAAGTGGAAGCTCAAGATGATGTGTATTATCCCAGGGGATGACATCTATTTATCGACTCCTGCAGATCTTCAAGATATCCCACCTGGTAGCGCTCCGTCGAGCTGATCCGCTTGTGGCCGGCCATGTACTGAACTGTCCTCAGATCACACCTCTTAAGCCACAGAGTGATCACGCTCTGATGGATATGCCTGCAGCCGCGGACCTTCGGGCTTATCTGCCTCAGTGCCCTGACCAGGTGCATGAGACTGTTTTTCATCTAAGCGTCTAAACGATATAGCAAAGATGGAAAAGGAAGATAAAAATCATATCCTTTATGTCATCGATGGGCTTATTAAATCCGTGAAGCTTAAAAATATCGCGGCGCTATAAAAAACTGATCCTGTAAAACTTCGATGAAAACCTGCCACTCCGGACACACTAATTGGAACACTACCTGCCACCCCGGACACACTAATTTGAACACTACCGAAAAAATGGACCTTGCCCATCCGGGACTTAATGGTGCTAATATAAGGTATTTATTTATATTTTCGATATGCTCCTTGCTTTGTGTGTCTTTCATATCTCCTGTTCGGTTTTCTTGTCTGTAGCATCTGTTGAATAATTAACTCCCTCATTTCTTG